>Ga0233425_10001682_pt1 | contig 47790 bp, 32 predicted proteins | sample Watercolumn_Towu_2_FD_181712 | JGI IMG/M metagenome (GOLD analysis project Ga0233425, IMG submission 181712) | Freshwater microbial communities from Lake Towuti, South Sulawesi, Indonesia - Watercolumn_Towuti2014_140_MG | ecosystem: Environmental > Aquatic > Freshwater > Lake | place...
GGAATCCTCCCTTAGACAACGTTATGCTAACGCCGTCAAAGGCAAATTCCAGTTCCATCAGAGGCAAAACAACATGCCCTTGACGCTTTCGTTCCAGCCATCTTGAAGCGATGCCACCGGGATGGTGTTTACCGTCAAGAAGCGAGACTGGCCCGTGGTAAATGCAACCAGATTCTTGAGATGAAGCCCAAGGTCGAGCTCAAAACCCTTCTTTGCGCATTGGTCCTGAAATGCCTGGAAGGTCTTTAGCGCACCTCGCCATTTCGCGGTGATCTGAGCAAGAGCCAAGTCCGAGCTGCGCAGCTTCGCGCCCAACGAGTTGACTCGCACGAAGATCTCGGTGACCTCGTCGTAGGAGAGCTTGCGCTCCAGCACATCCATGCGATAGACGTATTTCCGAACGCTTCGCAGTCGAGCAAGCCGTTGGCTGTACTTTTCGTAGCACGGATCATCAAACCCATTGACGCCTGCCCGCTTAAGGAAGGTCGCATCGCTGTCGGTCTTGAAAACGTCCGTTACCTTGACCCATTGGGGCATCTGTTCCAGTTTCTTCGTCGCCACGACAAAAGTCATCTTGTTGAATCGCTGCTGAAGCTCGTCTTCCGTCGAGTCAGCTTCGTCGTCCGTCCCGTCGTTTTCGTCCTCGTCATCGTCTGCGTCTTCGTTCACCTCCGTCACGACCGCCAACTCGTCGGGGTGCTCCAGATTGAAAAGCAATTCGATCGGCCGCTTGCGGCCGCGAACGGCGACCGGTTCACCGCGAATCACGGCCGAGAGCGATGTCAGGCGTTGCTGACCGTCGAGCAGCAAGCGAGTGCTCTGGTACGGGTTCTTCTGCTGCTGGACAGCGAACTCTTGCAGGGGCACCGCTTCATCGGTTTCCCAAAGCAGAATCGCGCCAGACGGATAGCCCCGATAGCCCACACGGACTCCGCGCGAACGGCAGGGAGTACGCGTCCATTGGATTCTTCATTGATTGTCCGCGCCTCCGGCGTTTCGTGCCGGTACATCAGGTTTAGGGGCGCGTGGTTCGTGGTTTCTTTCTCAAAACGGGGGTGTCTGATGGCGATTACGTTGGGTCGGAAGGCGTATGTGGAATTCAAGTGCTTCGGGATGCCGGATGAGTACCCGAAAGACACGCAGGACGCGGTGAGCGAACTGCGACGGCGGGGTTACGACGCGTCGGATGCGGTGCTGTTTTATCTGGTGGAGGAACGGCGGGTGACGTTGGACCGGGACGGCAAGTGGACCGAGGCGGCCATCGATCAGGCGGCTGAGCAGCTTTACGAGATGGAGCGGTTCACGATCGAGGCGAACACGTTTTTGTACATCGGGGTGGATGCCACGCAGTACTTCCGGGCGCTGCAACAGGCCTGGGACAAAGTGCGGGATGAGTTCGGGGACGCGGCCACGCCGATCAATCCGAATTCGGACAGCTTCGTGATGAAAGTGTTCCCGCCACGCCGGGATCGGGATGGGTACGTCGAGTTTGAGTTGGCGGACGATTCGCGGCAGTGGCTGGCGGAAGAACGTGCAGCTCAGCGGCGCGGGAGGGTCCAATGAGCGTCGTCGCGACTGAGATGTTGCTGGCCGCGATCGCCAACCCGCACCAGGGCAAGTTCCGGGTCAAGGTCAGCCGGTACCTGGCCAACGCCAGCTACACGGGCAACTCGGCGAAGGCCTGGTATCTGCTAGCCGAGCCGAGCGATCTGCCGGTGATCGAGGTCGCGTTCCTCAATGGGCATCTGATGGAGCGGAGTTCGCGCGCAGGGCGCAGATTGCTTCGACATCAGTCGGTAAGTTCGTTGTGGCCCATTCAGTCTCGCAGGCCGCACGGTGACGGAAACACTCGACCGCATCGTTCCATTTCTTCTCCGGGACAGCGGGGAACGGCTTCAGCGCCGGGATGGCCTCGTCCGCTAGGACAATGTACGGATTCCGTGAAGCTGCCTGCCCCTTCTGTGTCGGGTCTTCGCTACTGGCCTCAGCATCCTTTCTGCCGCTCTATTGCAAGTTCATCGAGCCGACGCGTCGCGTCGCCCAGCTCGGCGTTCCAGACGGGCCGCCAGGGTCGGAATACGGGTGTGGTCAGCATAGCTCTCGCGCAGCCATCAAGGAGGTGCTCATACGCCTAACGACACAGCTCAGCAGCCGGGGCCGCCGAGTGACCTACGACTCTCGAAAAGCCTACATGCGGCCCCGGCCTGCTGCAGCGCCTGGTTCGGCGCTACCACCTACCGAGTCAGGGGCCGTCAGCTCAGGTCCCACGCCTCGACGAACAGCTCCTCGTCCGGCGGACACTCCCCGAGAACAGCCCAGTCGATCCGGAAATCAGTGACGGTCCCGCTCCGCGCAATGTAATCGTCGCCGACGATCACCTGCTCCCCGGGGCTGATGTTGGGTGCACCGGCGCGGAGTGCGCCCACCAGGACCGATGCCTTGATCGTGTACGTGCACGGATAGCCGTTGCCGCCGAGGCTCGTGGCGCGTCCCTCCGTGACGATTTGTTCGAGCCACTCCACGCCCACCATCCCGATGCCGGCGGCCTTCCAGCCCCCGATGAAGCCCCGCCGCATGTGAGCGGGTGTATCGGGTGGGTCGATCGGCCTCCAGATATTGACCGAGATTCCCAGCATGGTAGCCCCTTCGCCCTCCGCCGCCGAACCAGTGATTAGATCGCGCCGGCGCGGCCTATCAACTGGGACAATCGGACCACGCCCGGCGGCGCAAGTCAAGCCTTTGGGGGTTAAACTTGCGCCGATTCTCGCGCCGGGCGACATCCGCCTCAATACACCCGAAAATCCAAGACACCCAACTCTTTTGTTGAAGAAAATCCAAGACACCCAACTCTTTTGTTTGACGAGGATCCAACGCGAAAAACCAAGACACCCAAACTGTTCTATTTGACGAGGATCCAACGCCAGCGAACGAGCTTGCGAGACACGCCGTCTATTTTGAGAATTCTGTTGTCGCCTCGCGTCGGTTTTGGCTTCTCAATACGTTGTATATATAGGTGTCGGGAACCGCGTCAGATTGTCGACGCATAGCCGGATCGCCATCCGGCGGAGGTTGCGGGCGTTCGCGGCCAAAGACGAGTGCGTGCAGAGCCCGCAACCCCTATCCCATGGGCCGAAGAGAATCGCAGCAAATTGCCAACGGAGACTGCGTCCCCGAGGTTACGCTCGTGTCGCTGCGTTCGTCGAGCTCACCCCGGGCTGACATAGCGCCGCCACTTCGTGGCTACGCGGTCCTGAGCTGCCGAACTGTTCGGCAGGGCCCAGGTTAACCCGCTTGCAGGGACGCCGTCGCGGGCCGCTGCCAAATCACGATCGCCCTTAGTCTGGCCCAACAACGCGATGAGGAATTATCCAGCGGCTCGGCTCAGGGCATTTCCCATGCTGACGCGATCGCCAAGCACCATAGCCGACACCCCGATTACGGATTAGACCGGACCTAACGTGGCCTACTACTAGCAGTGCGTCGAAGGGCCGGTGCGATGCACGATTGCTTCGCGCCAATAAGGAAGCGACAATACTCGTACTCGTACATTGAATTCAAAGAATAAGGGAGACCGCGATGCAGCCCGCATGCAGCCTGATGCTGGTCTTGTGTTGGCTCGCGATGGTCACCGTCGCGGACGACGAATTGGTGATTCCAGAAGGGATCCGGTACAAGAAGGCTTCCGACGAGGCCAACGCAGCGGCGATACAGACACTCACGAAAGTGTTCTCCGCCGAATCCAAGGAAAAAGAGGTCGTGCCGCATTTCGACAAGGTCCTTATTTGTGGCCCCGGTCTATGGCGCGCTTTGAAGGATGACCCATTGTTGCCCAAACTAGAAAATGGGGGAGTCGAATTTCGAGTGCCGGTTCTCGACAAGGCGGGGAATGCGACGAGTATCCAGATGCTGGAAGGCGAGAGTTTTCAATCTCCTGACGAACAGTTGTTGTTCTGGAAGTCCTTTGCCAATCGCGTCGACTTCAGCGAATTGAAGATCCGAAAAATGAACTCCGTGGAACTCCGAATCTTCTGGGCCATGATCCCTTTCGACATCACCGAGCCGATTTTTATCTTGGAGAATAAGAAGCACAAGATTCTCGTTATGTTCAATTCACCCGACTTGCTGAAAATATCCTGGATCGATGACTTCCAGAAGTTGAGTTTGGGGAATGGAGCATCGTCCAAAGTGTCGGATACCAAGGACAAGAAATGACCTTCGCTCGTGTCGCTTGAATTTCATAAGGTCGACGCATAAGATGAGCTAAGAAGCAATTGAATTGCGACAATCTGCTGGAGATAGCGCCCCACCGCTAAGACAACGTCATGCCATCCGACACAACCGCTGGCAGACTCGGCTATGAACAGTACGTCGGTTTTCCTGACGACGGACGCCGGCACGAGATTGTTGATGGGGAACATTTCGTGAATCCAGCTCCCAGCACCGATCACCAATCGGTATCGATGCGCATTGCTCACCAGCTCTTCTCGCAAATCGAGTTGCGTGGTTTGGGTACCGTCTTGTCTGCACCCGTTGATGTACAGCTTTCGGACCACGACATCGTGCAGCCAGATTTGGTGGTGATCCTCAACGCGCATCGTTCGATCATCGCTCGTTCCAAAATCAACGGGGCGCCAGACCTGGTGGTGGAGATTACGTCGCCGTCGTCGGATCGGCTGGATCGGACGGTCAAGAAGGACCGATATCAAGAATTTGGTGTGCTGGAATACTGGATTGTGGATCCGGCGGCAAAGACCATTGAGCAATTCGTGCTGCGCGAAGGAAAATACCAACTCCAACAACCAAACAGCTCGGAAGTTCATTCGTCGATCGTTGGCGGAATGATCCTGCGTCGATGCGACGTCTGGTAACGATTCCAGCGATGCCCCCATCGCATTGCTAGGCCTGACAATCGGCTCGCCTTTGTTCGCGCGCGCGTTTCGCCACCGCGCCAGCCTACGATGGCAGGCGATACAGAGCGACAATCTGGCGACATTGACTTCCCTTTTGCCAGACTGGCGCGTGAAGCCCGACGATGCGGAATTGGGCACTCGTTTCGCTCATCTATTGGGCCAAACACAGACACCCCCGGGCTTTTGGGTACGGGAGACTGCCGACTGGACCGAGCCGGAGTTGACGCGACTCGTGCAATTTGGTGAGGTGAATGACGAGCTTTCAACGGGGTTCGTGGAATTATACTTGTCGATCATCCGAGATCCGGGGCGCTCGGACGACTTGCGTGCGGAGTGTTTCTTTGCATGTATCGCTTTTCCTTCCAACCGGCATTTTCCGCCAGAACAGGCCTGGAAGGCTGCGGCAAGCATTCCGGATGCGGCTCGGAGTCCCATCAATCGTCGAACGTGAGTTTGCGAGGCGGCCTTTTCATGCCGGCGGCGGCCCGTGGGGGCAGCAGGGCTTCGAACGCAGGTTTGACTTTGCCGTTGGAAAACAGCAGGCCCCAGTGGGGACCCGGTCCGCCCTCGTCACGCTGCTTCCACTTCTCGTCCGTCATGGCGAAGTAGATTGATTCGATTTTGTGTCGGTTCAACAGCGGAATGACTTCGCGCAAATATCGCGCGGCGTTCTCGGCACTCGCCGTCGCACCCCCGATCGTCCCGCCGTCGGTCGGCCAGCCGAATTCGGTCAAGATCACGCGTTTGCCAGGAAATTTCTGCTGCAGGAGCTGTACACTTTTCAGCGTATCGGCTGCGGCCAGTTCAATCGTTAGTCCGCCCCAGTAAGGATAGATCTGGACACCAAGGATGTCGACTTCGGCCGCCAGTTCGGGATGCTCCAGCCAGCTGTGCAGCAGCTCGGCCGTCGCCACAGGCAGCTTCACCTGCTGTTTCACGCGACGAATGTACTGCACGTACTGCTCGACCGAGAAATCTCCGCGATGCAGGATCTCGTTACCGACGATTACGGCTTTGACGCTGCGGTTCCCGCTGCGTCCCACTCGAATCAACATTTCCAATTCCAGCTCGTTCAGCCAGGGATATTTGCCCAGCGCGGCTCCCGGGAAGCAGTCGCGTCCGATCTGTTCGCAGAACTCAGGAACAAAAGCGAACGAGTCGGTCACGCTGTAGGACCGTACCACTCGGGCCAGTTCCGCAGCGTAGTTCAGATCCGCATGCAGCTCGGAGAGTAAAGGCGTGACACCGTAATGCGGTGTTTCCTCGTCACGGAACAGGCTCAGGCAGACTCCGTACAATTCGTTCGGACCGAGTGGGCGATTAGGATCATCGTTGGTCTTTTGCGTTGGTTCCGTGTTACACTCGCTTGTCCGTTCGTCTTCAGGCTGCGTCGAATTCGGCGGTGAGTCGGCATCACGACGCGGCTTTGCTCCCAGGTTGTCTTTCTGCTTGTTCTTCCGCTCGTCGTCCTGCTCGTCGTTGTTCTTGGGTGTCTTCAAAGGGCGCAAGCCGGCATAGGGAGATCGACCGGCGGGATCCAGCGAGGTTTCCAGTCCGGCTCCGCGTTGAGCGATTCCGCGATTCTCCGGTGCGGATTCCGCGGCAGCCAGCGCCAGTTCCTCGCGCAGTCGGTCGTTGCGTGGCTTGTCCTCGGCGAGTTGGAACGACATGGCTCGCGGCGGTCGCCTCGAACCGGCGCGCAGTTCGAAAGGCAACAGATCTTTCAATTCGGGCTTGACCGAACCATCGGACAAAAACAGTCCCCAATGAGCGCCGACGCCGCCTTCCGGACCGATCTTCCATTTTTCGTCCCAGACGGAAAAGTAGTAATACTCGATGCCGTGCTGTTCCAGCAGGGGAATTACCTCGCGAATGTATCGCGCGGCGTTGCTGGGATTGGCTTCGGCTAACCGCAAGGAGTCGCCAATCGTCGGTCAGCCGAATTCGGTGAGAACGACGCGTTTCCGCGGATACTGCCGCTGCACATCGCGGACGCGCTGCAACGTATATTCCGCGGCGCCGTCGATCGACCGCCCTTCCCAGTAGGGATAGATCTGCACTCCGCAGATATCGACTTCCGAGGCAAGATCGGGATGCTCCATCCAGGCCCGCCAGGTGTCCGCCACGGCTACCGGGACGTCGATGGAGGCTTTCGCCTTTCGAACGTAGTCGATCAGTTGCGACTCCGTGCAGTCGCCGCGATGGAGGACTTCGTTGCCGACAATTACCGCCTTGATCCGCGGGTTCTTGCCGGCGGCCAGATGCGTAAGCAGCTCCAGTTGAGCATCGTTTTGCCATCGCGCAGGTCCGATCCAGGCGCCCACGATGCAGTCGACGCCGTACTTTTTGCAGAACTCGGGGATCAGATAGCTCGTGCCGCCGACAGTGTAAGTCCGGATCGCACTCGATAGTTTGCTCGCCAGTTCAATATCCTGCTCGATGGCGGACGGCAAAGCCTGAATCTGGCGCGCCGGGTTCTCGTTATCACGCACCGAACTGAAACAAACGCCGCGCAGTTTCTTGCCTTCGCTTTGCGCCCTACAATTGTCGCTCAGCGGATGCAGGAGAAGTAATGCGAAAATGGAAATGTGTCTGATCATCGGTTGCGTTGCCATCGGGGGTTCGTGGAATCGATCTGTCGCGCATCATAACATTTCGGCGATCGAACGTGCCAACGCCAGACTTGAAATATGGTCGATGATCTTTCCATCCTGCATTCACCGCGACTCGGTCACCATTCTTGTCCGAGTCACGTAAATGAACCGGAGGCGTCGCATTGGATCCTGATGTACTGATCTGTGGTGCCGGCCCTACAGGGCTGGTCCTCGCGCTGTGGCTGGCGCGTGTCGGCATTCGCGTCCGAATCGTGGACGCGGCGTCCGAACCTGGAACGACAACCCGCGCGCTGGTGGTGCATGCACGTACCTTGGAGTTTTATCAACAGCTCGGAATTGTCGAAACCTTCCTGCGGGAAGCGACACCTTTCGAGGGAGTCAATCTCTGGGTGCGGCGGAAACCGGTGGCCCATGCCGTGCTGGGTGTAATGGGGGCCGGACTGAGTCCGTTTCCGTACAGCACGATTTGTGCTCAGGACCACCACGAGCGGTTTCTGGTGCGGCAACTGGAGCAATGCGGAGTCGTGGTCGAGCGGTCGACCCGGCTGGTCGATTTCGAACGGCAACCGCAGGCGGTTCGGGTCACGCTGGAACGTGGGGACGGCGGTATCGAGGAAAGCCGCGCGGCTTTCCTGGCGGGTTGCGACGGGGCGCACTCGCGCGTCCGCCAGGTCCTCGGCGTCGGTTTTCCCGGCGGTACGTACTCGCAGATGTTTTACGTGGCCGACATCGAGGGCAGCGGCCCGGCCCTGAATGGTGAATTGCATGTGGCGCTGGACGAATCTGATTTTCTGGGCGTGTTTCCGCTGCGGGGTACGGGTACGGCCCGATTAATCGGGATCGTGCGCGCGCCAGAGGATCGCCCCGATCGATCGACTTCGGAGCCGGCCGATGACCGGCCGGGCGAACCGCTGCAGTGGTCCGACGTGAGTGGCAGGGCAGCCGAGCGGTTGGGGATCCACGTTTCCCGCGTCAACTGGTTCTCCACCTATCGGGTGCACCATCGAGTGGCTCGCCGGTTCCAAGACGGTCGCGTATTCCTGCTGGGCGACGCCGCGCACATCCATAGTCCGGCTGGAGGGCAGGGGATGAACACCGGGATCGGCGACGCCGTGAACCTGGCCTGGAAGCTGGCGGAAGTAATTCGCGGCCATGCACCTTGGAAGCTGCTCGACAGCTATGAAATCGAGAGGATCGCATTTGCGCGCCGGTTGGTGTCGACCACGGACCGGGCGTTCATGTTCGCCACCAGCTCCGGGCGCCTGGCGCGCTGGGTTCGGACTCGTGTTGTTCCGTTACTGCTTCCACGCCTGATTCGCAGCGCCACGGTGCGTCGATTGATGTTCCGCACTGTATCGCAAACCGCGATTCATTACCGCATCAGTCCTCTGAGTCAAGGACGGCTGGGCGCGACGCGAGGCGGCGATCGGTTGCCGTGGTATGCCGATAATTATGCGTCACTGGACGGTCGGAGCTGGCAGTTGCATGTCTACGGTCGGGTACCGGACTGGGTCGAGGACGTTTGCAATTCGCTGCAGCTGTCCTGGCGGGCGTTCGGCTGGCAGCCCGGGATGACAAAAGCCGGCCTGACGCGCGATGGTATCTACCTGCTGCGCCCGGACGGGCATATCGCATTGGCCGATCCGGGGCGTAGTCCCGTCGCGCTGCAGCGTTTTGCGCGGGATTGGATGACGCGGGACGGATAATGTCCCGGCGGGAAACTAGCGGGATTCCGTTCGTGCGAGCGCAACGCTGCGGCAGCTGATCGCGGTGATTTCGTGACTTAGATGCCCTGCAGCGCGTTCTGCAAAGTGCCCAGGTAGAACATGAACAGTCGAATGATCAGGAAGATGATGAATGTCGCGACACATCCCCAGATGCCGAACGTGGCGAAGGTGGTAAGCACTTTCGTGGCCGTCTCGGCACGTTGGGAATACTCATCCGAGAGATGGATCATCGATTCGGAGAGCCGCCCGGAGATCTCGGCGGTTTCCAGCATGTTCAAAAACTCGCCGGAGAACTGTCGGGTATCTCGCAGCGATTGGTGGAATTCGAACCCCGACACGATCGACTGATCGACCTGTTTTTCCACGGCCAGGTAATGGGGCATCGCGGAACTGCGCAGTGCCATGCGGATCGAGCCTCGAGCGTCGACGCCCGATTCGAGTGCCATGGAGAGCGTCCAGGTCAGTCGAGCCAATGCCATCGTCTCGATCGTGTTGCCGATATACGGGATACGCAGAACGAGCCGCAGCGGAACGTCGCCGAACCACTGCCGCATGATGGCGAAATAGAACAGCACAGCGCCGGCAACGATTGTGGCGAGGATTCCCAGGTAGGCGATCAGTCCGGAGTTTCCCAACAGACCGAAGCCCAGGATATCGACCGCCTGTCCGCCCATGGCGGGGACGATCTCGCCCAGGAACCAGATCAGAAACCCCACGATAAATGCCGCGGCGGCCAACTGCATCATCGGCCAGGTAATACCGGAAATGAATGCGCGTTTCAGCCGCGACATATGGTCGAAATGTTCAGCCAGTCGCTCGAGTACCTGTTCCAGTCGACCGGTCTTCTCACCGACTTCGACCAGTTCCCGCACCATCGGTGGAAACAGTTCCCCCTGGGCATGCATCGCTTCGGCCATCGTGTCGCCCTGGGAGACGCGTTCGAGAATGTCCTGGAACGACGAGCGGAACGGAGCCGGCGCGCGTTTGGCCTCCATTTCCCAGAATTTTCGCACATCGATTCCGGCGTGGATGGCGGTGGAAGCTCGGCGGAGGAACGGGAGCAGAAACCGCAGTCCCATCCGCGGCCGGAAGATATCGGCGATCATCTCCAATGCCGTGGGATTGGATGTCGCGGCGGCGACAGCGGCTGGGTCGGAATTCGGCCGGGCGTGTTGTCTACCGTTCCGATCGAAGGCCGAGGCCTGACCTTGCGTTTCACTCATGATCACCCACTCCAAGCCGAAAACACGGACGATCCAGGAATTTGCGTCCAGCGGTAATTCGGCCGCGATCGATTCAGCTTAGAACCGGTGTTGGGGAAATGAAAGGGGCGCGTGACGGCGGACGGCCGGATTCGGGCTGCCCCCGTCTCAACGGAATCGTCGTCTGATAGAATCGTGCCCAATACCATTCCACGGTGGAGTATGCTCAGCTCCCTATGTCCAAAAAGACCGTTTGGGATACCGTAGTAATAGTGGGCGTCGGCCTGATCGGGGGTTCGATCGGCCAGGCGCTGCGCAAGCGCAAACTGGCTCGACAGGTACTGGGGGTCGGTCGTCGCCCCGCGTCCCTGCGGAAGGCCTTGGCCTGCAAGGCGATTGATCAGGGCATCCGCGACCTGGATTCCGCGGTCGGCGACGCCGACCTGGTTGTCGTTTGTACACCCCTGGCGAAGATTTGCGAGACGGTTCAAGCGGTAAGGCGGTCCTGTCGCGCCGATACGCTGATCACCGATGTCGGCAGCACGAAGGCCAGTATTGTCCATGGTGTCGAGTCGGCGGCCGGCAAGTCGCGTTCCTCGTCGCTCGGCAGGTTCATCGGCAGTCATCCGATTGCGGGAAGTGAGAAATCGGGGGTCGAATTCGCCGATCCGGCATTGTTTGACGGGCGAATGACGATTGTCACGCCGCCGTCGGCACCTGCCGTGCTGGCAGCGCACGAAGAGTGTCTGGAGCGGGTCTGCAACTTCTGGCGGAGTCTGGGGTCACGCTTGACCTTGATGACGCCGGAGGCCCACGACGAGGTGATGGCGGCAACCAGCCATCTGCCTCATCTGGTCGCATCGGCATTGGCCGGCGCAACGCCTTCGGACCTGCGCGAGTTCGTGGGGCCGGGGTGGCGCGATACGACGCGGATTGCGGCCGCCGATTCCTCGCTCTGGACCGAAATCCTGACCGACAACAGCCGGTACACTCTGCGCGCACTGGATCAACTGTTGAAACGCTTGAATGCCTTCCGCTCGGCGATCGGAAAATTGAGTCCGGACGACCTGCACCGCCTCTTGCACGAGGGTAAAACCAGCCGTGACGCTTTGGGAAATTGACGTCTATCCTGCCAAGGGCCAGCCGGATCTGCTGGGGCGCAATGCGCTTTCAGCGGCCCGGGATTTTCCTTTCGGGCGCGCACTGCGGTTGCAGGGCGCGCAAGGTTATCTGCTGCAGGGCCGATGGAGTGAACAGCAGATCCGGGCGATGGCGGGCGATTTGCTGGTGGACGCCGTGGTGGAAACAGCCGTGATTGCGCCGACGGGCGATCCCGCGTTGGCCACCCCGCCCGGCGACTTTCCGTTTCTGGTGCATGTCCTGCCCAAGCCGGGCGTCATGGATCCAGTGGCCCAGAGCGCGCTGCAAGTAATCCAATCTCGAGGCGATGCGGTGGACGCGGTGCGCACCCTGCGCAAGTACTGGGTCGGCGGCATCGACGAACGGCAGCTCAGCGTGCTTTGCGGCAAGGTCCTGGCCAACGATTCGATCGAACAGGTCATCGTCGGCCCGCTGCAGTTGCGGCAGCTGGAAGCGGCATCGCCCGCCAGGTTCCAGCGGATCGTGGTGCCCATTCGCGAACTCGACGATGCCGCGCTGATCGCACTCAGCCGCACAGGTCAACTCTATTTGACGCTGGTGGAGATGCGCACGATTCAGCAGCACTTCCGCCAGCTCGAACGGGATCCGACCGACATCGAGCTGGAGTCGATCGCGCAGACCTGGAGCGAGCATTGCAGTCACAAAACGCTGGCCGGGCGGATCGCTTACCGAGACGAAAATGGCGAGCGGACATTTCAGAACATGCTCAAGGAGACGATCTTCGCGGCCACGCATACGCTGCGCCGGCAAATGGGAGAGGACGATTGGTGCGTGAGCGTCTTCAAGGACAACGCCGGAATCGTGCGCTTCGACGAAAAATTCAACGTGGTATTCAAGGTCGAAACACACAATCATCCCTCGGCGATCGAGCCGTACGGGGGTGCGAATACCGGCATCGGCGGCGTGATCCGCGACCCCTTGGGAACGGGACTCGGCGCCAAACCGGTTTGCAATACCGACGTCTTCTGTTTCGCTCCGCCCGACACCGCGGCCGAGCAGTTGCCGCCCGGCACCCTGCATCCGCGGCGGATCATGAAAGGAGTCGTTGCCGGAGTGCGGGACTATGGAAACCGCATGGGAATTCCGACGGTCAACGGCGCGATTTACTTTGATCCGCGCTACCTGGGGAATCCGCTCGTCTATTGCGGCAACGTCGGGATCATTCCGCGAGACAAGTCGTTCAAGAGGGCGGTGGCGGGCGATTGGATCGTGGCGATCGGTGGTCGGACGGGCCGGGACGGCATCCATGGAGCGACCTTCAGTTCGGCCGAATTGACCAGCGAAAGCGAGTCGATTTCCGGCGGCGCGGTGCAGATCGGAAACGCGATCATGGAAAAAATGGTGCTCGACGTGCTGCTGGCGGCGCGCGATCGGGGCCTGTTTCATGCGGTGACCGATTGCGGAGCGGGCGGTTTCTCCAGCGCCGTGGGCGAAATGGGCGAAGAAATCGGCGCGGAAGTCTGGCTGAATAATGCCCCGCTCAAATACGAGGGGCTCTCCTACGCCGAGATCTGGATTTCCGAGGCCCAGGAACGGATGGTATTTTCCGTGCCGCCCGAATCGTGGCCGGAATTCCAGGCATTGTGCGCCGCGGAAGACGTGGAAGCGACAATCCTGGGCCGCTTTGTTCCGACCGGCCGCCTGAAGCTGCTTTACGAAGGTCAGGAAGTAGGCGATTTGAGCATGGAGTTTCTGCACGGCGGCCGTCCGCCAGTGGTGCGCGACGCGGTCTACCAGCCGCCGGTCGTCGAGCCGCTGCGCGATTCGGGCGGCGGGCCGGCAGCGAACGGCATGACGCGCCTGGCCGAAGCGCTGCCCAAGATCCTGGCGTCGTTGAACGTCGCCAGCAAAGAGTGGGTGATCCGCCAATACGATCACGAAGTGCAGGCCGGCAGCGTGGTCAAACCGCTGGTGGGCGCGCAGAATGACGGACCCAGCGACGCGGCGGTCATCCGTCCGATCCTTGGCTCCCTGCGCGGCCTGGTGGTCGCCTGCGGCATGAATCCGCGGTACGGCGATTTCGATCCGTATCACATGGCGGCCAGCGCCATCGACGAGGCGGTCCGCAACTGCATCGCGGTCGGCGCCGATCCCAGCCGCATCGCCATCCTCGACAATTTCTGCTGGGGACATACCGATCGCCCCGAAACGCTCGGGTCCCTCGTCCGTGCCGCGCTAGCCTGCCACGACATCGCGATCGCCTACGGCACTCCGTTCATCAGCGGCAAGGATAGCCTGAACAACGAGTTCAGTTACCTGGACAACGGCCAGAAACGCACGATTGCCATCCCGGCAACCCTGTTGATCAGCGCGTTGGGTCAGGTGGACGACGTCCGGCAATGTGTGACGATGGACATGAAACAGGCCGGCAACTTCCTGTACGTGGTCGGCACGACCTATGACGAACTGGGTGGATCGCATTATTCGCTGGTCCATGGACTGTCCGGCGGACAGGTGCCGCGAGTGCGGGCGGAAACGGCGCGGCGGACCTTTGAATGCCTGTACCGCGCCATACGTACCGGAACCGTCCGCGCCTGCCACGATGCCAGCGAAGGCGGACTGGCGGTGACGCTCGCCGAAATGTGCTTCTCCGGTGGCCTGGGCGCCGAAGTGCAGCTCGAAAAGGCCGAACTGCAGCTGGGAGAATCGTCGACCAGCCGTGCTCTGGGGCTGCTCTATTCGGAGTCCAATTCGCGCTTCGTGGTCGAGGTTGACGCCGAGCGGCAGGATGAGTTCGAATCGGCGATGGCTGGCGTGGTGGCAAAATGCGTGGGACGCGTGACCGCGGCGTCTAAACTGCAGATCGAACTGCCCGTCAGTGGCTACGACTTTTGCTGGGATCTGGCCGGCCTGAAGGAAGCCTGGCAGGCACCTTTGCGCTGGTGATCGCAAGGAGGATGCAATGGCGACAGGTCCGAAACTTGTGTTAATGGAGCAATCATGGCTACGCCTCGCGTCCTGATCCTTCGCGCCCCGGGAACGAATTGCGATCAGGAGACCGCTTTCGCGTTCCAACGATCGGGAGCCGAATCGGAAATTCTGCACGTCAACCGGCTGCTCGAGGCGCCTCGCCGACTGGCCGACTTCCAGATCCTCTGCGTGCCGGGCGGGTTCAGCTACGGCGACGATCTGGCGGCCGGACGTATCCTGGCAAGCCACATCCGCAGAAGACTGGCGGAGGAGTTGCGGGAATTCAAGGCCGCCGGAAAGCTGATTCTGGGAATCTGCAATGGGTTCCAGGTGTTGATCAAGTCGGGTGTGCTGCTGGCGGACGACGAACAAGGTATGCCGGCAACGCTGACGATGAACGAATCCGGCAAATACGAGGACCGCTGGGTGAACCTGATCGCCGACGGTTCGAAGTGCGTGTTCCTGCAAGGCATTTCCGCGCTCACGCTGCCGCTGGCGCATGCCGAGGGGAAGTTCGTCGCCCGCAGCGCGGCGATTCTGGGGTCGCTGGATTCCGCGGGGCAGCTCGTACTGCGCTACGCACGGTCCGATGGTCAGCCAGGCAACGAGGTTCCGTATCCGCAAAATCCCAGCGGCTCCCAGGCCAACGTGGCGGGAGTCTGCGATCCGAGCGGCCGGGTATTCGGACTGATGCCGCACCCCGAGCGTTACATGGACCGGACGCAGCATCCGCGCTGGACGCGCGGCGAGGGGCATGACCCGGGCGATGGGCTGCGCATTTTTGAAAACGCGGTGCGCTACCTGCGATAGTCGGCTGGATGCAGGCTTGGTGGAAAGTCTTTGGCCGACAATCGCCGGACCGAAGATGATTGTGCCGTCATCCGGACTTACGTCCGTTGGCGTTCGTGTTCTTGGCCGGGCGCTTCTGCGGCAGTCTCTTCGAGCAGCGGGAATTCGACGACGAATTCCGAGCCGGGATCGCGGCCACGGTCGCGGACGGTGATCTTGCCGCGTAACCGCGAGACGAGTGTTCGCACGATGTACAGGCCCAGGCCGGTGCCCGGCTGTTTGCGCTCCAGTTCGGACCCCAGCCGCACAAATCGACTGAAGACTTTGCGGCGCTGCGCCGGCGGTATTCCACAGCCGTTGTCAGCGATGCGAACCTCGATCCGCTTTCGAGGCAACTTGCGCATACGGATCTCGATCCTCGGTTCGGCTCCCGAGTACTTCACCGCGTTATCGACCAGATTACGGAAGATCAGGTCCAGGTCGACGTGCCGCGCCAGGATCCTGCCGGGCAGCAATTCCAGCTGAAAATGCTGTTCGGCGACCCGGTATCGCACCTGGACGTCGTGCACGCAATCTCGCAGCACGCCGGCAACCTCGACTTCCTCGTACTCGGATTCCGGCGGCTTGCGGTCCAGTCGTGCGGCGTCGAGCAGGTGGTTGATCAGCTGATCCAGCCGCTCGACATCCTCCAGCATCACGCGATTGAACTCGGCCTGCTGCTCGATCGTCATCGGGCGCCGATTGATCGTCTGCAGGTAGAGTTTCAGCGAGGCCAGCGGTGATTTGAGTTCATGGGTCACGCTGTCGATGAAGTTGGATTGCCGGCGGTAGAGGTTGATCGCCTTGACGGTCAGCGTGAGGTAGAAGACGACGCCGACGAGTACCACAATCAGAAAGATCGCTCCGACGGTGAGCAGCGTCCAGTAGAGCGGCGCGAATTCGTTGTCGGCGAGCGCGCCGAAGACGGAGAGCAGGACCCAGCCGACGGTCAGCAGCACCAGCAGCGTGATCATGATCACGCCCAGCGTGATCGGCCAGCGGAGGGAACGGCGTTCGAGCATGGTTTCAATCTACGGCGGCGGCGGGCGCCAGGGAATCAGGCCGCCCGGGAATCAGGCCGCCAGGCTCAAGCCTTTTCGTCGCCCGTTTCCAGTACGGCCAGGAACGCTTTCTGCGGGATATCGACCTGGCCAATCGACTTCATGCGCTTCTTGCCCTCACGCTGCTTGGCCCACAATTTCCGTTTGCGTGTGATGTCGCCGCCGTAGCACTTGGCGGTGACGTTCTTGCGCATGGCGGGCACGGTTTCCCGGGCGATGATCCGCGAGCCGATGGCGGCCTGCACGGCCACTTCAAACATGTGCCGTTCGATCTCCGACTTCAGTTTCTTGACGATCGCCCGGCCGCGCCGGTCGGCGTCGCGGCGGTCGCAGATGATGCTGAGCGCGTCGACGCGGTTGCCGTTCACGAGAATGTCCATGCGCACCAGGTCGGCCGGCGAGTATCCCACCAGATCGTAGTCCATCGTGCCGTAGCCGCGCGTGGCGCTCTTGAGTTTGTCGTGCAGGTCGTAGATGACTTCGGCCAGCGGCAGATCGTACACCAGCATCGCGCGGGTCGGCGACAGATGTTCGATGCTCTGCTGTACCCCGCGCCGATCGTTGCAGAGCTTCATCACCGTCCCGATCGATTCCGACGGCATGATCAAGCTGACGCGCACGATCGGCTGCCGAAACTCCTCGATCGCGCCCGAATCGGGTACTTCCTGCGGTCGGTGGATTTCGAGCAGTTGTCCGGCACGGGTGAGAACCTCGTAGGTCACGTTGGGCGCGGTCTGCACCAGGTCGACGTCCGATTCCTGTTCCAGACGCTGCTGGACGATTTCCATGTGTAACAGGCCGAGAAAACCGCAGCGGAATCCGAACCCCAGCGCCTCGCTTGTTTCTGGCTCGAACTCGAAACTCGGATCGTTGATATGCAGCTTTTCCAGCGCTTCGCGCAGTTCCTCGAAGTCCTGTCCATCCGAAGGATAGAGGCCGCAATAGACCATCCGCTTGGGAATCTTGAATCCCGCCAGCTGCGGCGCGCCGCGGTCGCCGGGAATCGTCACCGTGTCGCCCACGTTGACCAGGTCCAGGGACTTGATATTGCAGATCAGATAGCCCACCTGGCCAGCCTGCAACGAATCGCAGGGGCGCTGGTGAGGCACGAATTGGCCGAGTTCCAGCACTTCATGCGTGGTGTTCGTGCTGATCAGCCGGATCTTGTCGCCCCTTTCGACCGTGCCATTCATGATCCGCACGTAGATGATCGCGCCGCGATAGTCGTCGTAGTGGGAGTCGAAGACCATCGCCTGCAACGTGGCCCGCGGGTCGCCGGTCGGAGCGGGGATCCGTTGAACGATGGCGTCCAGCAGCTCGCGGACCCCCAGGCCGGCTTTGGCGCTCACCTTGAGCACTTCCGCAGGATCGATCGCCAGCGTGTGCTCCATCTCCGCCGCGACTTCGTCCACCCGCGCATGCTTCAGATCAATCTTGTTGATCACCGGCAGGATGCTCAGTTTGGCGTCCATGGCCGAAAACGCATTGGCGACGGTTTGCGCCTCCACGCCCTGAAACGCGTCGACCAGCAGTAACGCGCCCTCGCAGCACATCAGCGATCGGGAGACTTCGTAATGAAAGTCGACGTGCCCCGGGGTGTCGATCAGGTTCAACTCGTAAAACTCCCCCTGGTATTCGTATTCCATGCGCACGGCGCGGGCCTTGATCGTAATCCCGCGCTGACGCTCCAGCTCCATATCGTCCAGCATCTGTTCCTTCAGCTCGCGTTTTTGGACGGTTCCGGTGGCTTCGATCAAGCGGTCAGCGAGCGTACTCTTGCCGTGGTCGATGTGGGCGATGATGCAGAAGTTCCGGATATGTTGGCAGTCGATGGTCATCGAGTTCCTAAGGTCTGAAAGGTGGCCGGCGCGGCACCGCTCGGCGGAAATCGCCGGACGGCGCAAGGCCGGTACAGGCTGCGGCGGCGATCGCAGCCCGTCATTTTAGCTTGAGCAGCTGCATGCGGGCGATTCCAGCGGCTCCCACAAATCCAGCGTCGCTCCCCAGCGAGGCGTAGTCGATCGTCGTTCGCCTGGCCAGAACCGGGAAGCAGCGGGCTTGAACCTCCTGGCGGATCCTCCCCAGGAACTCGCGACCCAGGGGTGTCTCATGCGCGCCAAACGTCATCGCGCCACCCAGGATCACCGCCGCCGGATCGATCGTGTGCATCAGACTCGTGATCCCCACTCCAAGGTACATCGCCGTATCCATTACCAGCTCCCGTGCCAGCTCGTCGCCCTGCTCCGCCGCCTGACCGATCAGCAGGGGTGTCAACGCCGTGGGGTCGGAACGGAATGAGCTCAAGCGACTGGTACGCCCGGTTAACAATGCCTCTTCGGCCCGTTTCACCAGTGCCGTCGCGCTGCCGTACGCTTCCAGGTGTCCGCGTTGCCCGCAGCTACACAGGCGGGCGTCGGCATGATAGTCGATGATAATATGTCCACATTCGCTGCCGTGACTGTTCTCGCCGTCGACCGACAGATCGCCGATGATAATTCCGCCACCCACCCCAGTACCCAGCGTCAGCAGCACAATACTGTGATATTCCCGGCCCGTACCGACCCAGAATTCGCCGAATGCCGCCGCGTTGGCGTCGTTCGCAAAAGCCACTCGGCAATTCCCGCAGGCCTCGGAAACCCGATCGCGAATCGGAAAACGTTCCCAGCCGTGCAGATTGGGGGGCTCCAGCAGCATTCCCCGCGGAATGTCCATCGTACCCGGGGTGCCCAAGCCAATCGCCGCCAGATCGCTCAACGACAATCCTGACTCGCCGAGCATACTTTGCAGTTCTTCGGCAATTCGCAGGCAGGCGGCCTGCGGGCCCAGGTGCGTCAAGGTGGGAATCCCCGACTTGGAGACGGTACGACCCTGGTTCTCGACGATCCCCAGTTTGATGCTGGTCCCACCGACATCTACGCCGGCGAACAGGGGCCGTTCCGCATCGGCGATATTCATTCGTGCACGAAGCTTGCTTGTCATGCCGACCGTTACCCCTTCCTGAATCCTGAACTGATTGTAAAACGAGCTACCGATCGAGGGAATGCGACTTGCCCCCCCAAAAACACCGCTATCCCCATTACCCGCCAGCCACCAGCACCAGGCGACAATTGCTATAATCGGGCGTCATGGTCCAACGGTCGCGCGCAAAGAACCCTTTTTACGTGTTATTGATCGTCAGCGGTGTCGCATTCACCGTGACCGCCTGTGCGTATGGCGTTATGACGGTGCGCGGCTTGCGCCCGGAAACGGCACTGGCCGATGACCAGCTGAGCGGTCTGTTGCCGTTCCTGGACCGGCACGGCGGCAAGTTGATGCTGGCGGAAATTGCGGTCTTGGCGGCTGCCAGCCTGATGGCGATGCTGACGGAAGACTACTGGAATCGCGGCAGGGTCGAGGAGATGGGAACGCGTCAACGAGTCGATTCGGAGTTCAACCGATCATGAAAGTAACGCATTACGAGCAGGTCGAAGCGCAACCGGTAACGATGGAAGGGTCGGCGGGTTGCAGCGTGCGCTGGCTGGTCGGCGAGCGTGACGGTGCCCCTAATTTCGCCATGCGGCAATTCGAAGTCGCCGCCGGCGGCCACACCCCGCGGCACTTCCACGACTACGAACACGAGGTATTTGTGCTGGAAGGGGCGGGCGAGGTCACGGAGGGGGAGCGGCGGCATCCGCTCAAAGCCGGCGATGTGGTGCTGGTGAAACCGAACGAAGTGCATCAGTTTCGCAACACCGGTCCCGGTCCGTTGAAGTTCCTCTGCTTGATCCCCAATTCGGCTACCGGGAAAAACGTCACGGTCGCGCCCGAATGCGGAATCGAATAATCGCCAGGTTCCCCAGCTTATGGACAGGTCTCGTCACGATGCGGCGGCGCGCCGCGCCGAAACTCTTCGCCAGCTCGTGCGGCACCACGACCGCAAGTACTACGTGGAGGTCGCGCCCGAAATCAGCGATCTGGATTACGATCGGCTTCTGGCCGAGTTGCGAACGATCGAAGAGGCGCATCCCGAGCTGATCACTGCTGACAGTCCCACGCAGCGCATCGGCGATCAACCCGTGCCGCACCTGCGGCAGGTGGCCCACCGGGTTCCGATGCTGTCGATCGAAAACACGTACACGATGGAAGACCTGCAGCAGTTCGGACAACGCACCGCAAAGCTGCTGGACGGCGAGCCGATCGAGTGGGTCGTGGAGTTGAAGATCGATGGTGTCGCCATGTCACTGGTATACGAACAGGGAATACTGGTGCGGGGTGTAACCCGCGGCGACGGGCAGGTGGGAGACGACATTACGCACAATGTGCGGACGATCGCCGACATTCCGCTGCGGCTGCTGGGCGACGAGATCCCACCCATCCTGGAGGTGCGTGGCGAAGTCTACATGACGAATTCCGACCTGGCATCGGTGAATGAGGAACAGCAGCGCGGCGGCGAGACGGTTTTTGCGAATACGCGTAACTGCGCAGCGGGAGCGATTCGGCTGCTCGACCCTCGCATTGCCGCTCGGCGCCCCCTGCACTTCTTTGGCCACGGGATCGGCTACAGCGAAGGGCTGCGTGCGCAGACCCACTCCGAATTCCTCCACGATCTGGCCCGCTTCGGGCTTCCGGCCACTCCGTTTGCGCAGTCGTTCCCCGATTTCCAGGCCGCGGTGCTGCACTGCGAGGCGCTGGTCGAGAAAGTCGGCGAACTCGATTTTGAGATCGACGGATTGGTGCTGAAAGTCAATCGGTTCGAGCAGCGCGACCGCCTCGGTGCCCGCTCCAAGAGCCCGCGCTGGGTCATTGCCTACAAGTTCGAAAAATATGAAGCCCCCACGACGCTCAAGGCGATTTCGGTGCAGGTAGGCAAGACCGGCGCGATCACGCCGGTGGCGGAACTGGAGCCGGTCCAGCTGGCGGGAACGGAGGTTTCCCGCGCCAGCCTGCACAATGCCGAGGAAATCGAGCGTAAGGACATACGCGTCGGCGATCGGGTGATCGTGGAAAAGGCAGGCAAGATCATTCCGCATATCGTCCGCGTGAACAAACACGAACGGACGATTGATCTGCCAAAATACGAATTCCCCACGCACTGTCCCGCCTGTGGAACTCGGCTGGTCAAAGACGAAGGCGGAGTTTACATCCGCTGCCCTGCTCCCGACTGCCCGGCTCAACTCAAGGAACGGCTCCGTTTCTTCGCCAGTCGCGGCGCGATGGACATCGAAGGATTGGGCGACAAACTCGTCGAACAGCTTGTCGAATCCGGACTGGTCCGCAACTTCGGCGACCTGTACAGGTTGACGGCCGAGCAGCTTTCCGGCCTGGAACGGATGGGAAAGAAATCGGCGGACAACCTGCTGCAGGGAATCGCCGCCAGCAAGGGGCGCGGACTGGCGCGGGTTTTGAACGGCCTGGCGATTCGCCACGTCGGAGCCCGTGTCTCGACCATCCTCGCCTCCCACTTCGGCGACGTCACGTCGATGCGCGACGCCACGCTGGAACAACTCGGCGATGTTCCGGAAATCGGACCGGTGATCGCGCGGAGCGTGTACGATTTTCTCCAAAGTGAACATGGTACTGCGACGATGGCGGACCTGGCGGCCTGCGGTGTCGACTTGACCGAGAAGCGGCAGAACGCCGGGGCGGCCGGTGACGGTCCGCTGAAAGGAAAGACGCTTGTCGTTACCGGCACTCTGCTCCGTTTCAAACGCGACGAAATCGAGCAGCTGATCGGTCAACTGGGCGGCCGGGCAGCGTCCAGTGTTTCCAAGAAAACCGATTTTCTGGTGGCGGGCGAAAATGCCGGCAGTAAACTCGACAAAGCCCGCGTCCTGGGCGTTCCTGTGCTCAGTGAAGACGAATTTCAGGCAATGATCGGCTCGCCTCCCGCGCCCCCCGGCGATTCTTGAGCTACGTTTCAGTTGCGTCCCGATTCCTGGCAGGATTCCCTGCATTCCAGGAAATCGCGCGACCGACGTCCGCAAACTTCTCCGCTCATCCCGAGGATCCAACCATGAGAATGCGCCGATGGTGCCTGGCGACCGCGTTTGCCTGCTGTGCTTTTCCCGCCGCGGTTCGAGGGCATGACCCCGCACCCAACGGCAACGGTAATCCCCCAGGACCAGGCCCGAATTCGCGGCACGAACACGCGCCATGGGCCGATCTGAACGGCGACGGAGAAGTCAATGAGTTGGAACAGGCGCTCGCGCGGAAACGCCACGAGCAACTTCTCAAACATCAACGGATGAAAAAAGCCGCGCGGCAACAGGATCAGCTGCAACTGGATGAAAAGCGACGCGCCAAAGAGCAGCTCGGCCCTCGCCCAGGCACGAACCACCCCGACCCGCACGCGATGAAGCCGCCTGCCCATCGAGCGAACGGCAACCCCGCCAACAAACCACCGCGTAGCGGACACACCGGCCACCGCTAAGCTAAGGCCCCAGCCAACGACAACGAATCCGTCGCGCGACGGATTCGGTATATAGCCGAGTCGCTCCGCGACTCGGCTCGGCCGCGCAGCGAAAACAGGGTCTGATTCTTGTACGGTCCCTGAGCCGCTCCCCATTCTTCGGCCCATCAAAAGCGGCAGCTGCCGTTCGACCCACTCGCCGCGACCAATCTTCGTACCCCCCCAGCGGCGCTGCATTCGATGCACACGAATCGGGCACTGACCGCGGACGGCGGATGCAGATTGCCGGCACGTTTCTGGTTGGGTCGAGAATTCATCGTTTTTTAATGTGAAGCGCGTAAACAACTTAACGCGATCTTGTTCTTATCGGGACTGCCGCAGTCGTCCGTTTCGGCGCGGCAGTTGCATTACATCGCAGCGTGCCCGGACGAAGGCGGCGCTGGCACAGTGGATCTGGCCGGACGGGCTGCCATTCAAAGAGGTTAATCATGAGTTGCGAAATTGCAGGTTCAACGGATTTGGATCGGGATCTGGAACGACGAGTCGTGAGCTTTCTTCTGCAGTGCGGCGTGCCGCGAGCTCGCGGGGTCATCGTCCATGTTCAGGATGGCATCGTCACCCTCTGCGGCAAGGTGCGATCCTTCTACGAACGCCAGATATGCGTGCACAGTTGTCGGCGCGTGGCGGGCGTAATGAAGCTGGTCGACGAGCTGGAAGTCATCGCCTAATGGGGTAGCAAGGTGGCTCGAAACTTGTTTCGAGCAACCTCGTTTTCGCGATCGGTCGCACGCAGCTCGCCAACCGTTTCGAGTTGCTTCTTCGCGGCGTGCACAGCGTTTTCACGTTCCTTGCCGTTCGGGGCTCTTTTGTACGACCGACTTCTAGTCCGTCGATTCGCTTTACGGACTTACTCGAAGTCCGTCCTACAGGTAAATTCCATTCTGCCGCTCGTCTTGTCGGCTCCGCGCGGGGCTTGCAGCAAATTTCGAGTTACCTGTCGGCTGTAGCTGACAGTCGTTTCGCCGGCGTGGTACGATTACGGGCGATTTGGCGCCGGCGCGACCCACTTCGACACCAGGGACTGTTGATCGCTCGGCGTAGTCAGAATGGGGAGTCTGATCATGCCGCGGGCTATTTCCTTCGCGAACCTGTTGCTGAAACTGTTGCCGTCGTTGGCCCTGGCGTGCCTGGCCGCCGCCGACGACAAGTACGTGCTGCATACGTTCGATCGCCAGCAGCTTACCGACGAATACTATTCCGAGGGCGCCCACGCCGCGGATCTCAACCGGGACGGAATTCCCGACGTCGTTTACGGCCCGTACTGGTTCGAGGGCCCATCGTTCGAAAAGAAGCATGAAATCTACCCGCCCAAACCGCAGAACAGAGAAGCCTACGCCGATCATTTCTTCGCCTGGATCTACGACTTCGACGGCGACGGTTGGAACGATGTGTTCACCGTCGGCTTTCCGGGAACTCCCGCCTTCGTCTATCAGAACCCCGGCGCATCCGGTTTTGACAAGCACTGGCGGAAACACCAGGTCTTCGATTGGGTCTCGAATGAATCCCCTCAGCTCACACAGCTCGTAGGTGATCCGCGTCCGGAACTGGTCTGTTCGCGAGACGGTTTTTTCGGATTTGCCACCGTGAACTGGGAGAAGCCGTTCGAGCCCTGGGTATTCCATCCGGTTTCCGAGCAGATTACCGACAAGCGGTTCGGTCATGGATTAGGTATCGGCGACGTGAACAATGATGGCCGGCTGGATATCGTGCACGCGAAAGGCTGGTTCGAGCAGCCCGAGGCGGACGCGCTGACCTCGCGCTGGATTCCACACGACGCGGCGTTCAGCACCGCCTACGGCGGCGCGGAAATGTATGTCTACGACGTCGACGGCGATGGCGACAACGACGTGATCACCAGCAACGCGGCACATGACTTCGGTCTGTATTGGTACGAGCAGAAGGTCGGAGATAACGGGATCGCCTTTGAACCGCACCGGATTATGGGCGCGCATCCCTCCGAAAATCGCTACGGCCTGATCTTCTCCGAATTGCACTCCGTCAACCTGGCCGACATCGACGGCGACGGGTTGAAGGATATCGTGACAGGCAAGACGTATTACTCGCACCACAAAGGAAGCCCGATGTGGGACGCGGGAGCGGTCGTCTACTGGTTCAAGCTGGTGCGCGGCAAGGAGGGTGTCGACTGGATTCCTTACAAGGCTGACGGCGAATCGGGGATCGGTCGCCAGTTGTCGCTGGTGGATCTGCAGTCGGACGGACTGCTGGATGTGGTGGTGGGAGGCATGAAGGGCGCCCACGTATTGCGGCATCGCCGCAAGGAAGTGGATAAGGCGACCTGGGAGCAGGCTCAGCCGAAGCTGTATTCGGGCCCGGCCAAACTTTCTGCGGCGGGAGCAGCCGCACTTCGCGGACGGCGGATCCCGTTTGATATGAAAACGGGACGCGTTCCTGGAGCGATCGAGGGCGAGTCCCTGAAGGCGAAAATCTCGGCCGGTTCCGCGGCCCCACAGGAGATGGGCGGCTTCGATGCCGATCATTGGAGCGGCGACGCACAACTCTGGTGGACCGGCGCGCAGCCCGGCGATACGCTGGAAGTCGAATTCAGCTCCAAAGCCGGTCTGTTCGATCTCGATATCGTGCTGACCTGCGCTCGCGACTACGGCATCGTGCAGTTGTCGCTGGACGGCAAACCGCTCGGCAAACCGATCGACCTCTACGATCCCCAGGTGATCACCACCGGAGTGCTTACATTTCCCGCGCTGGAATGGAAGGCCGGCAAGCACAAACTGGGAGTTCAGATCGTTGGTGCCAATGACAAAGCGGACAAGGCTTACATGGCCGGGATCGATTACCTGCGCCTGCGGGACCCGAACGACAAATTGCCGGAACCGGACGAAGGCGTGAAGCCGACGTCGTATGACGGACGGGTTTTGAATCTCGATTTCGAATCGGGGACGCTCGACGATTGGACCGTTGATGGCGAGGCATTTGTCGGTCAACCGATCCGCGATGACACGGTGGCAAAACGGCGTGGCGACATGCGCAGCGGTCATCGGGGGAATTTCTGGATCGGGGGCTACGAGAAGACGGGCGACAAGGCGACCGGCACGCTGACATCGATCGCGTTTCCGGTTACCCATGATTACGCCTCGTTCCTGATGAACGGCGGCGAGCATTCCAACACCCGCGTGGAATTGGTGCTCAAAGAGACCGGCAATGTGTTCTACAAGACTTCGGGCGAGAACAATGAAGAATTGCGACAAGTCGTGGTCGACTTGCGCAAACTGCAGGGCAAAGAGATTCTTGTGCGGCTTGTGGATGACAATCGCGGGGCATGGGGGCATCTCAACTTCGACCATTTTCGGTTCCATGAAAATCGCCCGGCACCGCTCAAGCCAGGTGTCGGGGCGCTGGTCGTCGACGACTATCCGCATTCCGGCTTGAACGCGGAGCAGGCGGCGAAAGCGATGAAGCTGCCGCAGGGTTTCCAGGTCACGGTCGGAGCAGCGGAGCCGGATGTCATGCAGCCGATCGCGATGGCGCTTGACGATCGAGGGCGAGTCTGGATTGCGGAAGCTTACGAGTACCCCAAGCGGGCCGAAGGTGCCGGCCGCGACCGGATCCTGATCTTCGAAGACCGGGATGGCGACGGTCGCTTCGACGATCGACGTGTGTTCATCGAGGGACTGAACCTCGTCAGCGGACTGGAAGTCGGATTCGGCGGTGTCTGGGTCGGTGCGGCGCCGCAGTTGTTGTTTATTCCCGATCGGGACGGCGACGATCGACCGGACGGCGCGCCGGAAGTGCTGTTGGACGGCTGGGGTTTCCAGGATACGCACGAGACTTTGAATGCGTTTATCTGGGGTCCGGACGGCTGGCTCTATGGCTGCCACGGCGTCTTCACCCATTCGCGCGTCGGCAAACCGGGAACTCCGGACGAACAGCGCATCCCGCTCAACGCGGCCATCTGGCGATACCATCCCACGCGCCACGTATTCGATATCTTCGCCCACGGCACCAGCAATCCCTGGGGTGTCGACTTCAACGACCATGGCCAGGCCTTCTGCACCGCCTGCGTGATTCCTCATCTGTTTCACATCATTCAAGGCGCACGATATCAGCGGCAGGCGGGCGAGCATTTCAACAAATACACTTATCGTGACATTCAAACGATTGCCGATCACGTGCATTACCTCGGCGCCAATCCGCACGGCGGGAACAACAAGTCGGACGAGGCGGGTGGCGGCCACGCTCACGCCGGCGCCATGATCTACCTGGGCGGCGCCTGGCCCGACCATTACCGCGATCAGATCTTCATGAACAACATTCATGGCCAGCGACTGAACGTCGACGTTCCACGACCGAGCGGCTCTGGCTACATTGGCGGTCACGGTCCCGATTTTCTACTCACCGGCGACCGCGCTTCGCAGATCCTCAATCTGCGTTACGGCCCCGACGGACAGGCCTGGATGATCGACTGGTACGACATGCAGGCCTGCCATACCGGCGACGTGAAAGCACATGACCGCAGCAACGGCCGGATCTACAAAATCCAGTACGGCGATCAGCGTTCCCCTTCCGTCGACCTGCGGGCGGCGACGGATTTGGAGTTGGCGAACCACGCGCTAAACAGGAACGACTGGTTCGTGCGGCACGCGCGGCGATTGTTGCAGGAGCGGGCACAAGTGCGGCCGATCGCCGGTGATGCGCTGGCCCGACTTCGGGAAATCGCCGTCAGTCATGCGGACGATACGCGCCGGTTGCGGGCCATCTGGGCGCTGCATGCAGTGGCTGGAATCGATTCCGCTGTGCACCAGCAACTGATGCTCGACGCCAGCCCGTATGTGCGCGGCTGGAGCATCCAGCTCGCACTGGAGCCGGGCGCGGCACGTCGCGAACAACTGCTGAACGAACCAGGTCTAGACAAGCTGGCGGAGATGGCGCGAAGCGATAGTTCCGCCGTAGTGCGGCTGTATCTGGCGTCAGCGTTGCAGAATATTCCTGCCGCGTCGCGATGGACGATCCTGGCCGCACTGGCCCAGCACGCGGAAGACGCATCCGACCACAATCTGCCCTGCATGCTCTGGTATGCCGCGGAGCCGTTGGCCGATCTCGATCCGGAACGGGCCCTGGCCCTGGCACTCGCCTCAGGATCGACGATGCCGTTGCTGCGTGAGCATATGTTGCGACGGATCGGCAGCTCGGATCTGGCTGAATCGCTGCCGGCGCTGGTGCGGGCGCTCGGCAAGGCCGCGGAAGCCGATTTACAACAGACCTTTCTACAAGCGATTCGCGCGGCGCTGCGCGGACAACGACGCGTGAGTCCGCCCCAGGAATGGCAAGCCATCGGCGGACGCCTGGCACAGAGCCAGTCCGATGTCGTGCGATTGCAGGCCGTGGCGCTCGGCGTCACATTCGGCGACCCGCACGCAATTGCCGCGGCCCGGGAGATCGTGGCTTCGCGAAAGTCCCCTTCCGCCGCGCGCCAGGAAGCGCTCCAAGCCCTGCTGTCCGCCCAGGACCCGGAACTTGGCTCGGCACTTGTTGCCCTGCTGGATGATCCCGCATTACGCGAAGCCGCGCTGCGAGGACTGGGCCAGTACGATGATCCGCGCTCGGCGGAGTTGCTGGTCGACGTCTACGGCAAGCTGAATCCCGCCGAGAAACGGGCGGCACTGAGTACTCTCTGTTCCCGTACCTCCTACGCGATGACCCTGCTCACCGCCGTCGAAGCAAAGAAAATACCCGGCACCGACCTCACGGCCGATCTCGTCCGACAGATGCAGTTCCTCAAGCATGAACCACTGCAGCAGAAATTGCAGGCGATCTGGGGCACGGCGCGCGAATCGGCGGAAGACAAATTGAAGCTGATCGAGCACTACCGGCAAGTCGTGGCGCAGTCCGAAAACGCCGACCCCTGGCTCGGACGAGCGGTCTTCTCCAGGACCTGCCAGCGCTGCCACATCCTCTACGGAGTCGGAAACAAGATCGGTCCCGACCTCACCGGTTCGAACCGTGCCAACCTCGATTATCTGCTGAGCAACATTGTCGATCCCAGCGCCGTGATGGCAAAAGAATACCAGCAGACGATCGTCGTCACCGACGGCGGCCAGGTCCTGTCCGGAATCGTGCGCGGCGAAGACGCCAGGTCGTTGACCCTGCAAACCGCCGATGCAACCGTCATCGTGCCGATCGGTGAAATCGAAAGCCGAACGCTCAGCGACAAGTCGATGATGCCCGAGGATCAATTGAAACAGTTCAGCGACCACGAGGTGCGATCGCTGATCGCCTACCTGTCGGGAAAAGAGCAAGTACCGATCCTGGCGACGCAGGAACTGGCCGATCAGTTCTTCAACGGCCGCGATCTGACCGGCTGGTTCGGGCAATCCGCCCTCTGGTCGGTTGAAGATGGCGAGATCGTCGGTCGTACATCGGGACTCGCCCGCAACGAGTTCCTGGTGAGCGATCTGGCCGCCGCCGACTTCCGGCTGGCTCTGGAAGTGAAACTGGTCGGGAACGAGGGTAACAGCGGCATCCAGTTCCGCAGCCAGGCGCTGCCCGGCGACGTCAAGGGCTATCAGGCCGACGTCGGGCCGGGTTGGTGGGGCAAACTTTATGAGGAACATGGGCGGGCGCTGCTGTGGGAGAAATCGGGAGAATCGGCCGTGAAATCCGGCGAATGGAATCGCTACGAGATCGAGGCGATCGGCTCGCACATTCGCACCAGGATCAACGGACAGCTTTGTGTCGACCTGGACGATCCACGCGGCGCGAACCGAGGAATCTTCGCATTGCAACTGCATTCCGGCGGACGCACCGAAGTCCGCTTTCGCAATCTGAAACTCGAAGTGATTCACGGTGAGCCGACGTCGCAGGCGGCGGGTCGCTGAACCAACGAGGTCGCGATGAGACTGTTTGCTTCCGCCGCCGTGCTGATGACCATGATCCTGGTGCCCGAATCGATGGCCGGTCGATCGGTGGTGGAAGAAACTCTGGCAAAAGGAACCGTGTCGATGGACCTTCGTCAAGTGGGTGCTCCGGTTCAATTGCTGGCCCCCGAGGCGCGCGTGCAGGTGGCGGCCGGCGTTTGCTTTCTCGAGGGCCCGGCGATCGACGCCGCCGGCAATCTCTACTGCAGCGATATTGCCGGCAATCGCATCCTGAAAATCGACGCGCAAGGCAACCTGTCCGTATTTCGCGCCGACAGCGGGCGCACCAATGGCAACACTTTGGATGCCCGCGGACGACTGATCAGTTGCGAGGGAGCCGAGAACGGACCCGGAGGACGCCGCCGGATTGTCCGCACCGACCTGACCACCGGCGCCGTCGAAGTTCTGACGGAACGCTATGAAGGCAAACGCTACAACAGCCCCAACGACGTGGTGGTCGATCCGCGCGGCAGGATCTGGTTCACCGATCCTCTTTATGCACCCGATCGCACGATCATGGAACATCCGCATGAGGCGGTCTATCGGATCGATACCGACGAATCAGTCCACCGGGTCATCACGCAACCGGCGATCGGCCGACCAAACGGCCTGGCGGTGACTGCCGATGGACGAACGCTGTACGTGATCGACAGCAATTACATTCGTCCCGACGCGCAGCGTAAGATCTGGGCGTTCGACATCGCCGACGACGGTTCCGTGTCCGGGCAGCGCCAGGTCTACGATTTTGGTCGTGGGCGCGGGGGCGATGGCATGCGGCTTGACAGCCAGGGCAACCTCTGGGTCGCCGCCGGCATTGCGGCGCCGCGGACCGCCAACGAAACCGGCGATGTGCCGACCGGCGTGTACGTGATTACCCCCGACGGCAAACTGCTCGGCCGGATCCCGATCCCGGAGGACGTGGTGACGAACCTGGCCTTTGGTGGACCCGACAAAAAGACGCTCTATGTCACCGCGGGCAAGACCATTTTCCGGATCTCCACCGCCGTCGCCGGGTATTCGCTGTTCCCTTGAAGTTCGTTTTCTACCGCGGAGGACATACCGTGACCACGGGCGAACCTACGGAGAGTCGGCGGGCGTTGCGATCCATTTTCGCCACTTGACCGCCCAATCCCATTCCTCTTCACCCGGCGGAGCAAGCGCGCCAGCGTAGGAGGGCCCGTCGCCGCCGGCGCCTCCGTTTGCCAGTGGCGAATCTTTGGCCGGGCGCAGGAAATCGCTGCTGGATGGCTCCGTGGATAGAAACGTGATGCGTTCAATGAGCGTGTCCGCGGAGGCGGGAATCCAGTACTTTGACTGCGGGTCGCTGGATGCGAGCTGCAGCGGTTTCCGCCAATTGTGGTCAATTCGCCAGGCGTCCAGGGCCCCAAGATTATCGTGCAGATAGGCCAGATCCAGCCCCTCGTCCGAAATAATGATATTTCCTCGAATCGTGACCTCAGAGGGTACTTGCATTGCCTTTGCGAACTCGACGCCGTTGCCCCAGGTACGGATGGTGTTGTTCGCGACGACAATCCGCCCGCTACCGGAGAGTAACTGGTCGAAGCGAACAGCGACGTCCGCCGATCCGTGCAGACGATTGCCACAGATCACCAAGTCATTGACAAGCCCCACTGCCCAAACGCCGACGGCATTGTCTATGAAACGGTTTTGTTGAATAACAATTCCGCGGGTTTGCGAGGGCGTGGACGACGCGAGATTGATTCCGACTATTTCGATACCGTTGGATGTGCCTTCAAACGAGCAACGTCGAATGATCAGCGGCGATTCGAGATTTGCACGGAGTGAATCAATGACAATTCCCGACGAGCGTGCTTGTTCTGATAGGAAAAAAAGATCGTCGAGAACGACTCCTGTACTCGGCCCAGTGACGCCAATTGCAGCGACTCTGCTTTCGTTCAGATGAAAACGAAACCCTCGAACCGTTACGTCGGGAATCCCAACCAACATTAGGATCACGCTGGACTGGTTCGAAGAGCCGATTGTCGCGCGGCGGGGAGAATCCAGTATCAGACCGGCGTGCAGCTCACGCTTGCGGAGCTGGACCGATTCCGTATATTCGGCGTCGTCCAGCACTCGAATTGTCGTGCCGGGCCGCGTGACCTTGGCCAGCGCATCATTAATCGTTCGGAATTCGCCCCCCTGCCGCGGATCCTTGCTGACCGTCAACAGCATCTTGGGGTGTCTGGCGTCCCAGGTCACTTGCCACTCCCAGTTCGTGGCTCCCTGCGGCGGTACGGCGCCGACATAGGTCGGCAGCGTCGGGTCGCTCGTGCCGGCGCCTCCCGACGCAAGCGGTGAGTCGGCGTCTGGCTTCAGAAAATTCTGGTCTTCGATATCGTACGTTAAAAGCGGAATTCTCTCCTGTCGCTGATCGGTATTGGCGGGCCGTATCCATCCATCTGGCGGCTGGAAGCCAGCGTCAACTGGACGGCCTTCGCGCCAATTGGACCGACCGTTCCAAACTCGAAACACAACCTCGCCATTTCCGTAGCCGCGGGCCTGGTCGGGGTTGCCACCGCTGTCGGTAAACGTCATGTCCGAAACTGGACTGCCGACGATCAGGTTGTTGCTGACTTCCACGTTGTCGCCCCGCACCTGCGAATCCCAGATTCGCAGTCCAATGGTGGAGTTACTGATCGTGTTGTTGGCCACGAGCACGTTTTTTGTGCCGGGAAGAAAGTTCTCCATCTGAATTCCCGCACTCGTTGCTCTCCAAATTCGGTTGCCGACGACCTGCAGATCGTTTAATTGGCCGACAAGGACGAAACCAACCCCATTGCCATCGACCAGATTATCCCGAATTTGAACTCTGGCGCACGGAGAAGACTCGTCGTAGCGCGGGCCAAAGCCGCTGACGCGTATTGCAATACGACCGTTGCGAAACGTGCAATTTCTCACGACCAAGGGGCGCTCATCGTCCTCGCTGGCTCGGATGGCCTCCAATCCGATGCCCACATTTTGGCTTCCCGATTCGGATTCGAACGTGATGTTTTCGAGGATCGTCCCCGAGCCGCGCCCGGATACGGTCAGGGCAAAGTTAGTCTTGGCGCCAACTCGGATTTTGAATCCGCGCAGACGGAGCCCCGGCACGTCGACGATGGCAATGCCCGAGTGCACCTGGCCGAATTCTATCGTGGCCCCTCGTTGTGCCTCGATCGTGATCCCACGATGCATTTCGAACAGATTCAACAGCAGACTCTCTCGGTACACGGCGTCGTCCAGGACGCGTATGGTTTGTCCCGATCGGACTTTGGCTAGTGCTCTGTTCAATGTAGGGAATTCGGCGGACCCGTCCTGGGCGACGGTCAAGACATCGGGTTCGGGGTCCACAACGGTGCTCGTGGACTCCATAGCTCCCTCGGCATCGACCCCCGAATCCATATTGCCACTGGAGGCAGTGGTTCGTTCCCGCTGGCGGATGTCGTCTGTTGCGGTGCGGCTCACATTTCCGGCCCAGAACGATGCCATGGCGATCAAGGAGGCACCCACTCCCAGAAGTGCAGCCAACCTGGCACGCCGTCGCCGCTGGACGTGAACCGGCACGACCGAGAGTCCAAGTTGGCTGCCTGTCCAGGTCGCGGTGGCCCGCACTTGCTGACTGATGTGCGACGAACCTGCGACGTAGGGCGCCAGGGCCTCCGCAACTTCCCGTGCGGTTTGAAATCGATCCGCGGGGTGTTTGGCCATCATACGACCGATGGTGATCGCCAGACCTGTCGGGACGTCGGGACTCAACGACTCCAGCGGCGCCGGGTCGCGTTCTACATGAGCCTGATATTTTTGCGACAGGGACGACCCCGGGAATGGGACCTGGCCGGCGATCAGATGGTAAAGCGTGCAACCCAGGGAATAGACATCGCTGCGTTGATCGACATGCCGAGCGTCGTGGAACTGCTCGGGCGCCATGTAATCGGGCGTTCCCATCCCCGATCCCGCGCGCGTCAGGGTGCTGTCACCCATCTGATCTTGCAGAAACCGAGCCAGCCCGAGGTCGAGAATCTTCACATGCCCTTGCGGAGTGAGGAACAGATTCGACGGCTTCAGATCGCGATGTACCAGCCCCTTGTCGTGCGCATGTTGCAGACCGATGGCCGTCTGGTAGCCGATGTCGGCGGCGCGGGCTGCCGACAATGGGCCGCGTTCCTTGAGCAGTTGGGCGACGCTCTGTCCCTCCACGCATTCCATGACCAGAAAGTGCTTGCCCTGGTCCTCGCCCGCGTCAAACGCCTGCACAATGTTCGTGTGCGTCAATCGGGCCATCGCCAATGCTTCGCGCTGGAATCGGGCGACGGCATCCGGGTCGGCAATGCTGTGATCGGGGAGGACCTTGATGGCGACCTGTCGACCGAGCTTCAAGTCGTCGGCGCGGAACACCGAGCCCATCGCCCCGGCGCCCAACAGTTCGCGAATCCGATATCGGCCGCAGAGCACACACGCCTGGCCATCTCCGGCAAGCAGGCGGTCGGCCTGGTAGGGCGTGATCAATTTCCGATCGACCAATTGATCGACCAGATCTCGCGCTTTCAGCGTGTCGAAATTGACGATCGATCCGCGGAGCGATGCCAGTTCATTCGCCGAGACCAGACCGGATGTTCTCGCGAATTCGATGAGTTGCGCGGCGGAATATTGCTCATCATTCACGGTGAACTACTCCAACATCGGATCATTCCCTCAGCCAGCGCAGCATGTGGCGCGTCACCGATTCGGCCGCATCCTGCTGCACGAAATGTCCCGCTTCCGGGATCGTGACCAGCGTCAATTCGTTGGCCAGCCAGTTCCAGGTACCGTTCAGTCCGTCGGACAGCAGGGCCGGGTCTTTCAGTCCGTGAATCACCAGCACCGGACAAGCGATTTTCGGATATTCTTCATCCGGCTCCTTGTACGGCTCGCGCGGATAATTCGCCTTGTAGTAATTCAACATCGCTTCGATCGACGACTTGCGGAACGCTTCCACGTAATGGGCGCGAGCCTCGGCGTCGCGGACCCAGAACGCCAGTCCTTCGGGGGCCAGCAGGCGAGCGGCGTCGGGCTTCTGAAACTCGCGCGCGTACTGGCTGGCGGCCTGCTGGCCTTTGTTCGTTGCCAGTTCGCGCATCATGCCGCGCGGGTGAGGCAGATTCAGGACCACCAGTCGCTCGGTCATTTCCGGATGGGCCATCGCGAAGCTCCAGGCCACGGCGCCGCCCCAATCGTGGCCGACAATCGTCGCCCGCTCGCGACCGAAATGCCGCACGATCGTGCGCAGGTCGGCGACCAGTTTGTCGAATTTGTATTGCTCGACGCCCTCCGGCTTGTCGCTTTCGTTGTAGCCGCGCTGGTCGTAAGCGACGACCTGAAAATGCTCGGCGAGAGCCGGCATCTGATGACGCCAGGTATACCAGTAGTCGGGAAAGCCGTGAATCATCACCAGCAGCGGTCCCTTGCCAAGTGTCACGTAGTGCAACTTGACGCCGCTCGCGTCGACGAAACCATGCTCACCCAATTGCGGCTCCGCCGCAGCGCCCGGACCGGCAAGTAAAAACCATGCCAGCAGGTACAGACATGTCGGACCGCGGCGTAGTCCTGCGGTGTTCGATCTTGAAGCCGACGTCGTGGTTGGTAGCGCGGGGATCGGTTTCACTCGAGGAAAAATCATGAGAGGGTTCCGCATGGACGGATGGAATGTCGGGTTATGCCGAGCAGTCTAGCATAAATGCGTCCACCGCGATTCGTGGACATTTAGGCTCCGCCGATTTAGAATCAAAGGCCCGCCTGAATTGATTCCGGCCGCCTTTCAAGGACCCCCTGCATGCGACGCTTTGTCTGGCTGATCGTGTTACTCCCCGCCATCCATGGGCAACTGCACGGACAACAGGCGCAAGGGCAGGAGCAGGGGCAGCGCGATGAGGAAGGGATCCGGTTTTTCGAGGAGCGGATCCGACCGGCGCTGGTCCAGCATTGTTACAGTTGCCATTCGCTGGAAGCCCAGCGCGCGAAGAAGCTCCAGGGTGGACTGTTTCTCGATTCGGCCGCGGGAGTGCTCGAAGGAGGCGACGGCGGGCCGGCCATTGTCAAAGGCAAGTCGGCGGAGAGCTTGCTGATCAAGGCGCTGCGGCACGACGGTCTGGAGATGCCGCCGGCCGGTAAATTGCCCGACGCCGTGATCGCCGATTTTGCCCAATGGATCGATCGCGGCGCGCCCGATCCGCGCGACGGCGCGGTGCCGCTGCGTCCCAAACGCGAGATCGACATCGAGGCCGGCCGGCGCTGGTGGGCGTTTCGGCCGTTACGCCCCGTACCGCCACCCGACGCTCCCGCTGCCCTGGCTGCCGCCCCTCTTTCCCCGCCATCCGCGACCGGCCCCGACGCACCGCTGGCCTCGCCGATCGACCGCTTCCTCCTGCAAGCACAAATGCGGCACGGCCTGCGTCCTGGCCGGCGCGCGTCACGCGAGAAGTTGCTGCGTCGAGCCTATTTCGATCTGATCGGCCTGCCGCCGACACCGCAGCAACTCGAAGCGTTCCTGCGGGACGAATCGCCATCGGCGTTCGCGTCGGTCATCGATCGATTGCTGGACGACACCGCCTACGGGGAAAAATGGGCGCGCCACTGGCTGGATGCGGCCCGATTCGCCGAAAGCGGAGGCTACGAGTTCGATGGGTTTCGGCCGGGTGCCTACCATTACCGGGACTGGGTCATCCGCGCACTGAACCGTGACCTGCCGTTCGACCAGTTCATTCGCCAGCAACTGGCCGGCGACAAGCTGAATCCCGACGATTACGACAGCGCGGCGGCGAGCGGATTTCTGGTGGCCGGGCCGTATCCGGGCCAGATTACGGCCAAGACGGTGGAGCGTATTCGGTACGATCAGATCGACGACATGCTGATGACGGTCGGCGGCTCGATGCTCGGCCTGACGATCGGCTGTGTTCGCTGCCACGAGCACAAATACGATCCGATTCCGCAAGATGACTACTACGCGCTGGCCGCATCGCTGCAGTCGACCGTGCACGGTTCACGGCAACTCGACCCGGAACCGGTCAAGACGATTGCCGCCCAGAAACAGCATCTGTCCGCCACCGCGGGGTTAATGGCGGCTGTCGAAGCATTCGCGGCGGGACCGCTGTCGGAGCGGTTCGAAAACTGGCGGAAGACCGAGCTGCCGAAGCAACCCGATAACACGCGCTGGCAGACGTTCGAACCGATCTCGGCGGCGGCCGAACGGTCGTGGCTGAAGTGGCACGCAAATGGATTGATCGCGCATGATGGCGCGCTGCCGGTCGGAGTATTGTTGAGCCGGGGCGGTGAGTCGCGGCGCGTCGGCGGCCAGGAGATCGTCACGATCGTCGCCCGCACGCATCAGCAGAACATTCAATCGCTGAGGCTGGACGCATTGACCGACAAATCGCTCCCGCAGAAAGGCCCCGGCCTGAACGGCGACGGCAGCTTCCAGCTGGCGGAACTCAAGGTACTCGCTCGCCCGCTCGATCCCCAAGCCAAAGATCCGCCGATCGAGTTGACCCTGAAACCATCCTTTGCCGCCGGCGCCGATCCCGATCAGCCGCTGGCAAATGTGCTGGATGGAAAGCCAGAGACCGCCTGGACGGTGCGCGCCACCGCCCGCGCCGATAACGCGGCGGTCTTCGAACTGGCATCGCCCCTGGCGGGTTTTGCCAAGGGGACGGAACTCGAGTTTCAAATGCGATTCGCCGACCAGGGGCTGGGCCGGTTCCGCTGGTCGTTCAGCACCGACCCCAACCCGGCGACCTGGGCCGGCGACGTGACCCCGCAGCATCTCGGCGAACTGCGATCGCTGCTGGCCGCCGGTAACCAGCAGCTCGCCGAAGCAACCCGCGCCGCCATGATGCCATGGTTCAGTGCGTTCGATGCGGAAGCGGCCAAAGTCTGGGGCGCGCTGCGCACTCATCGGCAATCCGAACCGCGCCCGTCGCTGCCGGAAGTCTACACGACGACGCCGGGCGGACAGGATGTCTATCTGCTGCGCCGCGGCGAAGTCGACAGCAAAATCGAGAAGGCCCGCCCTGGATTCGTGCGCGTGTTGTACGCACCGGCAGACACATCATCGCCCAATCCGTTGGAAGACGGCGCGCTCGACCCGCGCATGCGACTGGCAAACTGGATCGTGGATGTCGAACATGGCGCCGGTTCCCTGCTGGCACGCGTCATCGTCAATCGGCTCTGGCAGCACCACTTCGGCCGCGGTCTGGTCGGTACCCCCAATGATTTTGGCGCACAGGGCGAACGGCCAAGCCATCCGGAGTTGCTGGAGTGGCTGAGCAGCGAGCTGGTGCAGAGCGGCTGGAAACTGAAGGCGATGCATAAACGGATCATGTTGAGCGACGCCTATCAGTTGTCGCACGAAGTGATCCCGGAGAATCTGGCGCTGGACCCCGATAATCGTTTCCTCTGGCATTACCGACCACGGCGACTCGACGCGGAACTGGTCCGCGACGCGCTGCTCGCCGCCGGCGGGAACCTCGATCGCGCGATGTTCGGTCCGAGTCTGCTCGATGACTCCGTGCGGCGCAGCGTTTACCTGCGGGTCAAACGCAGCGAACTCAGTCCGTGGCTGACCACGTTCGACGCCCCGGAACCAACGCAGAGCATCGGCGTACGCATCAGTACGACGGTACCGACGCAGGCGCTGACCTTGCTGAATTCGCCCTTTGTCCGCCGGCAGGCGGAGTTGCTCGCACGCCGCGTGCGGACCGGCCCCGAAACGCCGCTCGACCAGGCCGTGGAACAAGCCTACCGCGTGGCGCTGGGCCGCGCTCCGGCCCCCGCGGAACGGGAAGAGATGAGGGCGTTCATCCACGAACAAGCGGCTCTCGCCGGCAGCGATGCGACATCCGTTGACCGGGCATTCATTGAATTCTGTCACGTACTTTTTTGTCTGAGCGAATTCATGTATATCGACTGAGCGGCGCAAGCACGCGAATCCTTGAAAGGAACGGGACGATGTTTTCCGAATCGAGCGGGCTGAGTTTACCTTTACGTCGCGAGTTCCTGCGCCGCGCAGGACTCGGGTTCGGATCGCTGGCTCTGGCGGGGTTGCTGCATGCGGAATCTCCCGCGGCGCCGGAACCAGCGGCACTCGATCCGCTGGCCCCCCGCGCACCGCACTTGCCGCCCCAAGTCAAATCGGTAATCTGGCTCTTCATGACTGGAGGCCCCTCCCAGGTCGACACCTGGGACTACAAACCGGAGTTGCAGAAGCGGGACGGCCAGGACCTGGCGGGCGCCGATCCGAAGACCGGGTTCTTCACGACCAGCGGCAAGTGCCTGAAGTCGCCATTCGAGTGGCGGCAATACGGCGAATCCGGCAGCTGGGTCCCCAGCATATTTCCCCACCTGTCCCAACACGTCGACAAGATTTGCTTCCTGCACTCGATGTACCTGCGGCAGAATAACCACGCGCCGGCGTCGATCGAGCTGATGTGCGGTACGAACCGGCCGGGCCTGCCCGCCATGGGCGCATGGCTGACCTACGGGCTCGGTTCGCAGAATCAGGACCTGCCGTCGTACGTGGTAATGCATGACACACGCCCTCGCGGCGATGATCAGATCTGGTCGGCCGGATTTCTTCCCAAAACTTACCAGGCGCTGGCGCTCGACGCGCGTCGCAAAGAAGCCATCGATAATCTGGCCCGCGACGGAGGCCACTCCGATAGCCAGCAGCGAGCCCAGTTGAAGCTGATCCGCAAGCTGAACGAAGCACACGCGGCCCAGCGGTCAACCCAGACCGACCTGGCAGCACGGATCAACTCGTACGAATTAGCCTACCGCATGCAGATGGCAGCTCCCGAGTCGCTGGACCTGGCCCAGGAAACGGCCGCCACGCACCAACTCTACGGTCTCGACCAGCCTCACTGCGCGACATTCGGCCGCCAATGCCTGATCGCGAGGCGGCTGGTCGAACGGGGCGTGCGCTTCGTGCAGATTTTTGCCGGCAAAGGCACCGCCAGCGATGGCAGCGTCAACGACGTGCCATGGGATTGCCACAGCGACCTGGAGACCAATCACCGGTCGTGCGCGCTGCATACCGATCAGCCGGCCGCTGCACTGCTCACCGATCTCGCGGCCCGTGGACTGCTCGAATCCACGCTCGTCATCTGGGGTGGCGAGTTCGGGCGCACCTCCGATTCGCAAGGTTCCAAAGGACGCGACCATAATCCCAATGGCTTTACGATCTGGCTGGTGGGACCTGGTGTGCGCGGCGGACTGCACTACGGAGCGACCGACGATTTCGGCTACAAAGCCGTGGAAAAAAAGATCCACGTTAACGATCTGCACGCCACCCTGCTGCGCTTGCTCGGCCTGGAACACACTCGCCTTACCTACCGCTTCAACGGCCGCGATTTCCGGCTGACCGACGTGGGCGGAAATGTGCTGAGCGAGATTCTGGTTTGAACGGGGAACAGGGAACATCTCTGTAGGGTGGGTCGAGGTATTCCGAGGCCCACCAGGAACATCGCTGTAGGGTAGGTCGAGGTATTCCGAGGCCCACCAGGAACATCGCTGTAGGGTAGGTCGAGGTACTCCGAGGCCCACCAGGAACATCGCTGTAGGGTAGGTCGAGGTACTCCGAGGCCCACCAGCCAACGTCGCCGGTTCCACCCGGGCAATGCCCGACGGCGGAATTCAGAACGGTTGTATTCCGGGATGCCAGGGAAAGTAACTGCGGCGAGTGCCGCCAAGATGCAACTCGATCCCGAACGTCAGCGAAAGATTGTGCATCGAGTCCACGGTCTGGGAGCTGAATGCGAAATTGTCGAGTGCATCCACGCGCAGGGCCAGCCAGTTGCGAAAGTAATACTTCACGCCGACGCCGAATGGCATGCTGACCGTCGTATCCTTGACCGGCCGGTTACGTTCGTCGACAAAGCGAAACGAACCCCAGCCTAATCCCCAACTGAAAAAAGGGCGCCAGGCACTGTCGCCCCAGGGGTAGTACAGCAGATCGATATCCGTGTACCAGTCGCGGCTGGTGCGATTGTTCTGTACCGCGCCCGTGTCGGCAACCTCCAGATTGGCGAAGGCGAAGCGGCCTTCGACGCCCCAATAGTGAGCGACATCGTAACCCAGGCGATATCCGCCGAACTGTCCGGTGTGCTGATCGACCCGTCGGTCGATCAGGTCGTCGCCGTTCAGCAAACCGTAGAACCAGCCGATATGCCAGGGCCGATTCCGCCAGCTGGTTCCCTCCAGCGGATCACCGCGACCGACGTGCCTGCCCGGATCGTCGGGGTGGTCACGCGAAAAATCGACGAACGGGAATTCGCGCGACCAGCCATCCGGTGCGGGAAACAATGCGGGTTCATCGGGCGCGACGAACGGTTCGAGCCGCGAGTCGTTTCCTCCTGGCAGACCGTAAGCGGCGCGCGGCGCGGCGTTGATGCCGAAGCGGTCGGCGACGAGTTGAATCGCGTCCAGTGCCAGTGGGCTCGGTTCGGCAGCGTCGCTCCAATGCGCGAATTGAATCTCCGTCGGGCGCGACGTTGCCCGGGTTGCCAGCCACCAGCGCTCGCTCGACACCTGAGCGAATGACGCGCGCGGCCCGCCGAGGTCCAGGCAGAGCACTGCCACCGCAAGGAGTGCGAACGAGGGGGTGGCAAGTCGAATTCTTCGCCCGGCCTTCTGCATGGGTACGGCGTTTCTCGTGAGAGCTTCGCGAACGAGCCACTCGGCAAACCGTTCTGGGCCCGCGTCGGCCGAAAATTGCCGGATTCCGCCCGAAAAGTCGCGGGATTATGTCGACGTGCGCGACCGCTGTCAATGGTCGATCGGGGTCCTTGCGAACATTCGGCTTGACGCGTTATCGTAACCGGACATGCACGGCGCAATGAACTGCGATGACTGGGCAAATCGGGCAACTCAGATCGGCCATTGACAGTCGACAATAATGCCGGGAGAGACTTTATGAAAGAACTGAAACAGTGCACGGCGGAAGCCCTGGGGACATTCTTCCTCTGTTTTGCCGGAATAGGCGCGATTCTGTGCAACGACAAGGAAATCGGCAGCGGAGCGGGCATCGTCGGAATTGCCCTGGCCCACGGCCTCGCGCTTTCCGTCGCGATCAACGTGTTCGGCGGATTGTCGGGCGCGCACTTCAATCCGGCCGTGACCATCGGCATGCTGAGCACCGGCCGGATCTCAGGAAAACTGGCGGGCGGCTACATCATCTCGCAGTTGCTCGGCGCCACCCTGGCAGCCTTCCTGTGCCTGCTGATTTTCCCGTCCAAAGTGGTGGAAGCTCAGGCGTTGGGTACGCCCCTTCCGGGGCCCCTGTTCCAGGATCGCGTCGCTGCGATCCTGCTGACCGAATTCGTACTGACATTCTTGTTGATCACCGCGATTTTCGGCACGGCGGTCGACGAGCGAGGCAAGGGGGTAAAGATCGGCGCGTTTGGCATCGGGTTGACCGTCACCTTTGACATCTTGGCGGGAGGTGCCGTGACGGGTGCGTCGATGAATCCCGCCCGCTCTTTCGGGCCCGCGTTGCTGGCCGGTAAACTCGGCGGAGTCCACTGGTGCTACTGGGTGGCGCCGATCGCCGGTGCGGTGTTCGGGGCACTTGTCTACCACCACTTCTTCCTGCCTGAAGATCGACCAGCGAAAAAATAACTGCACATCCGGCACGATCCATCGACGGCGACAGCATTCGTCGCGTTCGAAAAGTTGACACCCCGCGGTCGCCGCAGACACCAACGGCCGCGGAATACGAGGAGACTGTTTCCATGAGATTAGCATCAGCGGGCCCGATCCTGATCGCGGCGGCCGCTTGCGGGATGGCAGGCTGCATCAATACCGCGCCCCCGGCTGTCAAAGGAAAGCCTGCTCCATCGGCGACTGCCGCCGATTCGACGACAGCCCCCCTGACAACCGCTGCCGCACAAGCGGCGAGTGACTCGCCGACCCCCAAGGAGACCAATCCGGCCCAGTTGCGCCTGGGTGATCCTTCGCTGACCGCCGGAATACCCGGCGATGGGCCACTGAACGAATCGGCCATTGCCGCCTGGCTGGACGATCCGCGGAATCACCTGGAACTTTCGGTTGAATTACCGCTGGGGTTGGCCCTCGCCGCGGCGCAAATCGTGATCCCCAAAGACAACCCGCCGACCCGAGCCAAGATTGAATTGGGCCGACAGTTGTATTTCGACACGCGACTGTCGTCGGATAATTCGGTGAGCTGCGCCAGTTGCCACCATCCCGACGAAGGCTATGGGCGGCGCACGCAGTTCGGTGTCGGCGTCGGCGGCCAGATGGGAGGACGAAACTCACCGGTCAGCTACAACCGGATCCTCAGCGCGGCGCAATTCTGGGACGGGCGCGCCGACTCGCTGGAAGCCCAGGCGATAGGACCGATCGCCAATCCGATTGAAATGGGAAATACGCACGCGAAAGCCGTGGAAACGCTCCAGGCAATTCCCGGCTACGCGGCGCAGTTCCAGCGGATTTTCGCGGATGGCGTCACGATCGAAAACGTGGGCAAGGCGATCGCCACGTTCGAACGCGTGCTGGTCAGCGGCCCGTCTGCGTATGACTACGACGAACCGTTCCAGCGTTTTGTCGCGGCCAACGCCGAGGAGCTCGAGGACCTCGAGCGGCTGCAACGTGAAGATCCCGAACTGTTCGCGCGCTACCAGGCATTGAAGAAAGATTCGGAAGACCATCCCTACAGCGATTCCGCACGGCGCGGCAAGGAACTGTTCTTCAGTGAACGCGTCGGTTGCACCGCTTGCCATGCCGGAGCGAATTTCACCGACGAGCGGTATCACAACCTGGGCGTGGGAATGGACAAGGATCCGCCCGACCTGGGCCGATTCGACCAGACGGGCAAGGACGAGGATCGAGGCGCATTCAAGACGCCGACCGTCCGCAACGTTACCCTCTCGGCGCCGTACATGCATGACGGCAGTCAGGCGACGCTGGAAGAAGTCGTCGACTGGTACGATAAAGGCGGGCACCCCAACCCGTATCTGAGCAACAAGATCAAGAAACTGAATCTGAATCCAGGGGAGAAGCAGGACCTTGTCGAGTTCATGAAAGCGCTGACGGGGCCGTTTGCCAAGGTGCGCACCGACCGCTTGCCTTGAACAGGCGCACTTCGATCCGGAATCGGCGCCGGCTACCACCAGCCGATGCGGGCGCCGATCGCCGATCCGAGGATCAACAGGCCCACGGTGCTGGCGCCGCACGCGGCAGCCAGCACCGCTCCGCTGCCGACATCCAGCGCCTGGCGGATCTGGGGATTGAACTGCGTATCGACCGCCCGCGCCAGATGTTCGATCGCCGTGTTCAACAACTCCGTCGCAAAGACGATCGTGATGCAGAGCAGCAGCAGGCATAACTCGACGGTTGGCAGCCCCAGGAAGATCGCCAGTGCCAGGACCAGCAGCGCAACCGGAACGTGCACGTGAAAACTCGATTCGCGCCGGAGACTCTGACCGATCCCCGTTCCCGCCGCCGCGAACTTTCCGGCCCAGCCAGGTTTCTTCGGTGGCTGTCGCGAATCGTCCATCGTACCTACTCCAGTCCCAAGGTGCCCGACGGAGGAATCTGCACGCCGCCGACGCGACCGAGCTTGCTGGTCGGCAGAAATCTCGGTTCGATTGAAAAGTTGGCGCCGACATTGCCGCGACTGACGTCCCAATTGAAGCCGACCTTCACCAGGAACGATTCGCCGACGCGCGTCAAGTTGATGATCTGTCCGATATTCCCGGCGTCGCCGAAGTCGTAACTGGCGCCCGCCGTAAAGATCCATTTTTCGTTCATGCGGTAATTGGCCGTGGCGGTCAACGCATTGCTGTGCACGGGGCCTTCGATTGTGCGAAAACCGACGAACAGGCTGCCCAGTTCCGGGCGACTCAGGACGCCGCCGATCGACGCCGTTCTCAACCCCGTGCCAAATACGTCGGCGAATCCGTCCGATAATAACGTGACACGGTCGCCGATGTGCCAGCGGAAATCGTAGTCGATCAACCCGACTTCCTGTCCGAAGTTGTCGCGATTGGCGTTCGGATAGACGATCGCCTGTAGGTCGAGGACGATCCAGTCGACGATCCTCTGCTGACCCGGCAGACCGCGCTTGGTCTGCCAGCGCTGGCTGAGCCCCAGCCGCGCCAGCAGCATATCGTCGGCGATCTCCGTCGCCGGTGACGTGACCCAGCCCTGCAGCCCGCTGCGGAGCGCTACGATCCGCTCGTCGAATTTCGGATGCACATTCCCACCGGCCGTTCCGGCGAACGTATTGAAAAACAGACGCCTGCGAAAATGCTCGATCGAGTCGTCGTCCAGAGCATCGTACAGCGGGAACCGGGTCAGATCCCGATTGGCGTCGGCGTAGAACAGATCGCTCTCCAGTTGAATCTTGTGCGCCAAACCGTTCAGATTGAACAGCTCGCTTTGCACCGACGCATCGGCGCGCCAGATCGGCAGGCTGCTGCGAATGCCCGCTTGTCCGTACAACCTGGTAACATCGTCGCCCGCCAGGTCTTCGCCCCAGGTTGCCGCTTCGCCCAGCAGGTACGGGACAACCTTGATCGGTCCAAGTTCGAATGGCAGATCGAGTTCCTGTCTCGTCGCCGCCCGCAGGCCCTCGCGCTCCGCTTCCCACGCCAGCGGATCGGATTTCGCAGCGTCCAGCGGCTGCAGTGGCGTACTGGCCGTCCGCAATCGGGCGTAGCCCACCGAACTGTGCGCGTTCCAGGTCAACCGATCGAACAGCAGCGACTGCCCCAACAGAAAATGATCCAGCCGCGGCAGCCATTCCGTCTGCGTGAAAAAGTCGTTCACCCGGACGTCGGCCGACAACGCATACGACTGATTCTGATCAAACCGCTTCAATTCCAGGCCCGTCGTCTGATCCTTGTTCTGATCCCATTCACGCTCGTAGTACTGCTCCAGGAAATTCCGGTCGCTGACCAGCCCCAACTCGCCAGTGAACTGAAAGCCGTTCGACAGATATTGCCGGTGCTGCCAGAACACGCGTCCGCGGAAGTCCTCTTCGGGAATCAGCGCGCGGCGATCCGATCCAAGATTGTCCAGCCCGCCGTCGTTGATTCCCCAGGCGTCAAAATAGCCGCGATACGGCCCGGGCAGCCCGAATAACACGTCGCCCTGGTAGCGATAGTTCGTGCCCAGCCCCACACCGCGCTCGCTGAGAAAATCGGTCGAGAGCTGCCATTCCGTGCCGGGCCGCTTCGAGCCGATCCCCAACAACTGGTAGGCGTCGAAGTCCAACAGCAGTTGCGTGCCGAATACGCCGTCGTTCTTCAGTTGCACCCGTTGCAGATAATACGACGGCTCTTCCAGATCCGTCGCGATCGTCGGCCAGTAGAATACCGGGATCCCCGCCAGATAGATCCAATTGTTGTTGCTGGTCGCCAGCGAATGATGTTCCACGTTTCCCAACCCGGTTCGCGGGTCGATGCGCGTTTCCTGAATGTCCTGAAACTGCACGGTCTCGGATTGCAGCCAGTAGCGCGGTACTCCAAGCCGGCTGGAGGTGAGTGCCGCGCCCTGCGCTAGGTACGAGGTCTCATTGACCTGTTGCAGCACATCGGCCTTCAGTCGCAGCAATCCCTGATAACCGGGGGCCGGCGTCAGAAGTTCCGCGTTCAACACCACCCCGCGTCGCTCAGCAACGTTGTAATACATGCGGTCGGCGTAGATCACACGATCACCCTGTCGAAAGACAATATTGCCTTCAAGATAGAACTCAATCGGGTGCTCCATCGCAGGCTGCGCGGGACCCTTGCCTCCTCCCGGCAATCCGACCTTGGACAAGTCGTCAGTCCAGACCACGATCCGGTCGGTCACGATATCAACTACCGACGTATCGCCCAGAACCTGTCCGAAGCGATCCGGGACATTGCTGATGCCGTCGATGATGATGTGCACACCCGAGTCGCAGACGGCCACGGTCTCGTTGGGATCCCGGCTATCGAGCGTTCGGAAAGAGAATCCGGCGCTGCCTTGCGACTCAATGCGAATCGATCGAATGAATGGCGCGGAGCCAGTCGGCGCGCCGATTGTTCCGCCGACGTCTGTCGGCGCATCGGGGACTCCCGTCGGATCGCCCGTTCCGAAAACCGGCCCCGGTTTCGGACCCGCAAACTGGGCACGCTGCAGCGGCACTCGACGATCGTTGTCCCGCGCTGCCAATGCACGCTGATACACCGCGGGGCGAACCGCCGACTCGCTGGCAACCGATCCGACCTGCAATCCAATCCGAGCGCGCGAATGCCACCGCCCAAACCAGGTCGGCCCCTGGTAAATCGGCGTCAGGTAAACCCCCGATTCTCCGAACGCCTCGCGACGAAAGTCGACGCGGCCTTCGAGATAACCGATGATCTTCGCGACCCCTTCCGGATTGGCGCGATCCTCGTCGATCCACAGCGTCGCCTGCTCCGCGCGGGCAATCGAGGGACCCTGGCGGATTTCAAGTCCATTCAAGATCCAGACTTCGTACGACCCTTGCCGCCAATGTTGACCCCAGGCGGCAGAAACAGAAATCGGATCGGCCACATCCGCAATCTGCCACTCAACTTCTGCAGCCAGAATGCCGAAATGAGTGACCACGCCAAACCAGCTCATCAGTGCCACCAGAGCGCGCAACCCGATCGCGCGCAGCGACGTACCGACGCGCCGCGAACCGTTCCCGCGCAGGCGAGACCACTCACGAAATTCGTATTCAGGCTTCTCGTTCAGCGTCAGGGCATCCTTGCCATCGATTGCCGAAGCGCAAAGGGAAACAACGTCACGACTAACGTGGACAAGCGGGGCGGATTATAGGAACCGGCCGCCAGCATGGCAATTTGAATTCAAGCCCAAGAATGCGCGGCCCGGGATAACTGGGCAAACTGCGGGGGGAAGGGTTACAGGCTACAGGTTACAGGTTACGGGTTACAGGTTACAGGTTACAGGTTACGGGTTACAGGTTACGGGTTACAGGTTACAGGTTACAGGTTACGGGTTACGGGTTACGGGTTACAGACACCCAAGCAACGCGTTCC
>Ga0233425_10001683_pt1 | contig 47781 bp, 44 predicted proteins | sample Watercolumn_Towu_2_FD_181712 | JGI IMG/M metagenome (GOLD analysis project Ga0233425, IMG submission 181712) | Freshwater microbial communities from Lake Towuti, South Sulawesi, Indonesia - Watercolumn_Towuti2014_140_MG | ecosystem: Environmental > Aquatic > Freshwater > Lake | place...
CTCTAAATATAAGACATGCCAAGGCAAGCGCGGGTAATCATCCCCGGAGTAGCGCATCATATAACCCAAAGAGGAAATTACAGACAGACGATATTTAATGATGAGGAGGATTATACGTAAGTATCTGAATTGGGTAGATGATTATTCGAAAGAATACGATGTAGCTATATACGCATATTGCCTGATGAGCAATCACGTACATTTCATAGTAGTACCAAAGAATAAGAATTCTCTTTCCGTAATGTTCAACGCGATTCACATGAGGTATGCGCAGTATAAGAACAAGAAACGCAAAGCCAACGAACATTTGTGGCAGGGTAGATTGTTTAGCATAAAAGTTAATCCTTAACTTTAAAAAATTACTTGACAACTTTATTGTTGGCATGTATACTTTACTTAGATGATAAAGATAGTAATAATAAAGGAGTGGCGGGATGAAAATATCTGCTAGGACTGATTATGCGTGCAGGGCTGTCTTGGAATTGGCTATGAATTGGCCAAACAAAGAACCTGTACAGATAGAGCAGATTGCCAAAAAACAAAATGTGCCCATGAAATATCTTGTTCATATACTGCTTCAATTGAAACAAGCAGGTATTGTTCAAAGCATAAGGGGAAAGGAGGGAGGTTATATTTTAGCTAAACAGCCGTCAAAGATTTCGCTCTGTGAAATAATAAGAGAGGTTGGAGGCCCGTTGGTTGTCTATGCTAACAAAAAAGATATATTTTCTTCTATCTGGGTTAAGGTAGAAGAAGAGATGTCAAAGATTTTAGACAACATTACATTTGAGTATTTAGCTGATCAGGCAAAGGCATTAAAACAAGAATTTATTTATATTATTTAGAAAACGGAGGGAGCTATGCATAGTTTGTTAGAAAATAATGATGACCTGAAGGAATTAGTGGAAAAACTGAATTTTAAAGAGAAGGTTGAGAGGTCGCTCGAATTAATAAGAGAGGCGTACAAAAAATACGGCGATGGGCTTGTGGTCGCGAATAGCCTGGGTAAAGATTCGGTTGCCGTCTGGGATTTGGCAAAAAGGGTTAACCCGAAGATAAGGGGTTTTATTGTTACGACGAGATTTAAGCCGGCAGAAACTATTAAGTTCATGAATGAAACTGTCGCAAAATACCCTGAATTAAAGGTATTTAAAAGCGATGCCAGTATCCCTGATAACCTTTATGAAACCGACCCGGATAGATGTTGTGATATTTTAAAGGTTGAACCGGTTCAACGGGCTGTCAGGGAAATGATGGTTTTCTGCTGGGTCACAGGACTGCGGTGCACAGAGGGCAGGACAAGGACTGATTATAAAGAGGTAGAGGAAAGGGATGCGGGGCTTGTTAAATTAAACCCAATACTTATATGGAAGGAAAGAGAAGTATGGCAATATCTTGCTCTATATGGAGTAAAAGTAAATCCATTATACGGAGAAGGGTACAGGTCTTTAGGGTGCGCGCCATGCACAAAGATTACTAACGAAGATAATGAACGCGCGGGGCGCTGGATAGGGACGAGTAAATGCGGCGGCGAATGCGGAATACACACAAGGCCGCTGAAAGGCAAAAAGGCTTAAGGTGAAATATATTTTTTTAATATTTCTCATTTTATTTTTTGCGATTAATATGGGGGCAAGCGGGATAGCGCCCTCATTTGCCTCTAGTTACGGCGGAAGGTTAATAAAAAAGAAAAATATGTATATTTTGTTTGCGTTCTTTGTAATATTAGGCGCTGTAACTTTGGGCAGGAATGTAAGCGTGACTTTGGGTAAGAGCCTTATACCTCAGGAATGTATAAGTTTCAATGCTGTGCTTGTAATCTTGGGCTCTGCGAGTATCGCGCTTTTTCTGGCCAATATTTTTAAGATCCCGCAGTCAACAAGTCAAGTTACAGTCGGAGCAGTAGCCGGAGCCGGGTTGTATTTTAGTCATTTAAATTTTAAAATACTTTTATATAAAATACTTCCTATGTGGTTTATTCTGCCTGTATTATCTTATTTTTTGACATGGTTAATTTATCGCAGGATTTATCCGCCCGAGCATGATAATATGCATATTTATCAGAGGTTGTTTAGTAATGAAAAAAAGTTAAGATTACTGGCTATAGCGGCAGGCTGTTATGTCGCGTTTGCAATAGGTTCAAATAATGTAGGTAATGCCGTCGGGCCGTTGTTCGGCGCGGGAATTATAGGAGTCAATTTGGGGTTGATTTTAGTTTCTCCTATTTTCGGCCTTGGCGCCCTTATTTTAGGCAGAGGAACGCTCGATACTGCCGGAAAAGACGTGATCCCGTTAGGGGTGTTTTCCAGCGCCTTAATTTCATTTGTTACGGCGACATTATTAATATTTGCGTCTATTCTGGGAATACCTCAATCGTTGGTACAGCTAAATATTTTATCAATATTTGCGGTGAGCTGTGTGAAAGACGGGCACAAATGCACTATAGGGAAGGAATTAACAAAGAAAACATTTTTTATTTGGGCGATAACACCTTTGATTTCTTTGAGTTTGTCTTATATGCTGTTATATGTAATAAACAAGATGTAGTGTGTGGGTAAATATGCCTTTTTCTGATAAAATTGTTAATAATGTTTCTGAATTGATAGGCTATACGCCTTTAGTAAGGATTAGCCGCATGGCAGGAAATGGTTCTGCTGAAATTCTTGCTAAACTGGAATATTTTAATCCGGGCGGCAGTGTAAAGGATAGAATAGCTCTTTCTATGATAGAAGATGCGGAGAAAAAAGGGCTTATAAAAGAGGGGTCAACTTTAATAGAACCTACAAGCGGAAATACCGGGATTGGTTTAGCCATGGTATGCGCGGTAAAGGGGTATAAATGCATCCTTACAATGCCTGAAACAATGAGCCTTGAGAGGATTTATATTTTAAAAGTTTACGGGGTAGAGGTTGTGCTTACTCCCGGCATAGATGGAATGAATGGCGCGATAAAAAAAGCAGAGGAATTCCATAAAAAAATAAAAGATTCTTTTATGCTTCAACAATTTAAAAATAAAGCTAATCCTGAAGCGCATAGAGAAACAACGGCAAAAGAAATTCTTAAACAAACAGAAGGGAAATTGGATGCTTTTGTAGCCGGTGTAGGCACAGGCGGGACAATAACAGGAGTAGGTGAAGTATTAAAGAAACATAATCCTGATATTAAGGTGTTTGCCGTTGAACCTGAGGCAAGCGCTGTTTTATCCGGAAAGAAACCCGGCCCTCATAGAATCCAGGGTATAGGCGCAGGTTTTATTCCTGATATTTTGAATAGAGAAATAATAGATGAAGTTATAACCGTTAATGACCATGACGCATATAAGACGGCAAAACAGTTGGCAAAGGATGAAGGGATTTTGTGCGGCCTGTCGTCAGGTGCCGCTTTTTGCGCTTCTTTAAATATCGCAAAAAGGTTAGGTGTTGGGAAAAGAGTTATTACAGTATTTCCAGATACGGGAGAGAGATATTTTTCAATGGCGCAGTATTTTGAGTTTTAACCCCGCCCAAAAATGGCGGGGTCTCATATTGTTGATCAAACGATAAGGTATTCGAGGAGGAATAAGATGATCATCATAATAAATGGGAGAAATGAAATTATAGAGAAGGATAAAATATCTATTTCTGAATTATTAAGCCTTAAATCAGTAGAGAGACCGGAGATGGTTTCTGTGCAGTTAAACGGCGGGTTTGTAGAACAGAAAGATTATAGAAGTACAATTATTAAAGACAATGATACAATTGATTTTTTATATTTTATGGGAGGCGGAGAGTTGGAAATAAAAGGATTTTCTACAAAAGCGATACATACAAAGTTTTTAAAAAAAGACCCGCACGGCTCTCTACATATGCCCGTATACGACAGTGTGGCATTTGAATATGATTCTGCTGAGGATTTGGAGGATGCATTTAACGGCAGAAAGCTGGGGCATATGTACTCAAGGATATCTAATCCTACTGTAGAGCACCTTGAACAGAAAATCCAGAATATTACGGGAGCCTTCGGCGTTCTGGCGCTTTCTTCAGGCATGGCGGCAATTGCTAATTTGATAATTACCATAGCCGGACAGGGAGACAATATAATAACCACGAAATATCTTTTTGGGAACACGTATTCTTTGTTTGAACGCACATTAAAACCATGGGGACTGGAAGTGAGGTATGCTGATTTAACTTCACCAGAGACATTAAAGGCATTGATTGACAAAAAAACCAAAGCAATATTTTTTGAAACAATTACTAATCCCCAGCTTGAGGTAGCTGATATAAAAGCTTTGTCTGATATTGCAGGATCAGTGAACATTCTGCTTATCGCAGATACGACTATAACTCCGTTATGTTTTATTGATTCCAAAAAACTGGGAATTGATGTGGAGGTTCTTTCAAGCACAAAGTATATTTCAGGCGGCGCAACATCTGTCGGAGGATTAATAATAGATAACGGCACTTTTAAATGGGCGAAGAATGAGAGGCTGGCGCCTGACGCAAAAAAGTATGGTTCTTTCACTTTGTTGACTAAATTAAAGAGGGAAGTGTATAGGAACCTCGGGGCATGCCTATCACCGCATAATGCCTATTTGCAAAGTATAGGTCTTGAGACTTTTTCTCTGAGGGCAGAAAAATCCTGTCAGAATACTCTATTAATAGCCGAATTTTTATCAAGACATCCTAAGGTAAAAGCGGTAAATTATCCGGGATTAAAAAATTCTCCTTATTACCAAACAGCGAAAAGGCAATTCGGAAATAAGGCCGGAGCATTGCTTACATTTGATTTGGGTTCAAAGGAGGAATGTTTCTCATTTATGGACAAACTCCGGATTATTAGGCGGGCCACAAATCTTAATGACAATAAGACGCTGATCTTACATCCTGCTTCAACTATTTTCTGCGAATACAGCGCAGAACTTCAGAAAGAGATGGGGGTAAGAGAAACAATGATAAGACTGGCGGTAGGTATTGAAGATATAGATGATTTAATTAATGATATTAAGAATGCCCTAGAGACGGTAAAGTGAGCAAACAGAAAGAGTTTTTAGATGAACAGTTAGAAAGGTATAGCAGGCATATTATTTTGTCTCAGGTGGGAATAAAGGGACAGGCAAAAATAGCCGAAGGCAAAATATTAATAGCAGGAGCGGGAGGACTGGGCGCTCCTGCGGCAATGTACCTTGCCGCGGCAGGGGTCGGTGTTTTGGGTATTGTTGACGGAGATTTGGTAGAACTTTCCAATTTACAGAGACAGATTATCCATTTTACTCCTGATATAAATAAACCTAAGGTTATTTCCGCAAAAGAGAAAATAGAAATGATTAATCCTGATGTTAAGGTTGTTACGTATAAAGAAAGGCTGTTTGCGAATAATATTATGGGGATTATTAAGGATTATGATTTTATTATAGACGGCACTGATAATTTCCCCGCAAAGTTTCTGATTAATGATGCATCCGTTATGGCGGGTAAACCCTTTTCTCACGGCGGTATATTGAAATTTGACGGGCAGACTATGACTTATACTCCGGGCAACGCGTGCTACAGGTGCGTATTTAAAGAGCCTCCTCCGAAGAATGCGGTGCCTAGCTGTTCACAGGCAGGTGTGTTAGGGGCTATTGCCGGGATGCTTGGAACAATTCAGGCCGCTGAAGCATTAAAATATTTGATAGGCGGCGGCGAATTGTTGATTAATAGGTTACTTATATTTAATGCCTTTAATATGAATTTCCGCACGGTGAATCTAAAAAGAAATCCTGCGTGTCCTGTCTGCGGGAATAATCCGTCGATAAAGAAATTGCGCGACTATGAACAACCTGTCTGCGATATAAAAAAGAGCTAAAAATATGCTAGTGATAAATAAGGATATAATTGATAAAATAATGGAACAGGGAAGGAGAGAGGCTCCTCTTGAGGCATGCGGCTATCTGGCCGGAAAAGACGAAAAGATTGTTAAGTATTACCCGATGAAAAATATAGATAAAAGTACTGATCATTTCTCATTGGATCCGAAAGAGCAATTTGCAGTTATAAAAGATGTCAGAGGTGAAGGATTAGAATTAATTGCTGTTTATCATACGCATCCTAAAAGTTATGCAAGGCCTTCTTCCGAAGATATACGGTTGGCGTATGATCCTAATATTATTTATATTATTGTTTCTCTTCTCGATAATGCTGTAAGGGCTTATAGGATAATAAAAGGCGTTGTTAGCGAAGAAGAAGTAATTTAGGAGGCAGAAAATGCCTGAAGAAAAATTTGATTTAGCTAGTTTTAAAAAAGTAGGTATGATTCAACAAAAACAGCTGGACTATTTTGCTATGCGGCTCAGGGCAGTAGCGGGTGATTTAACGACTAAACAATTAAGAAAGATTGCAGAGGTTGCGGATAAATATGGTAAAGGCGAAGTTCATCTTTCTACTAGACAAGGCGTGGAGATACATAATGTGCATCATACAAATCTGGAAAAGGCACGGCTAAGCTTAGAAGAAGCAGATATAAAAATGGGGGCATGCGGCCCGCGTGTTCGTGTAATTGTTGCTTGTCCGGGGAGCGCTACTTGTAAATGGGGAATAATTGAGACAAAGAAAATTGCCCATGAGCTGGATGCAAAATATTTCAGGCAGGATACGCCTCATAAATTTAAAATTGCGGTAACAGGTTGTCCGCATAATTGCGCAAAGGCCACTGAAAACGATGTGGGTGTAATGGGAGGTATTTTGCCTAAGTGGGAGAAAGAAAAATGTATAGACTGCGGATTGTGCGTAAATGTTTGTCCGACGCAGGCAATAAGCAAGAAAGATAATGAATATATATTGGATATAAAAAAGTGTATCTATTGCAGTATTTGCACCTCTCTCTGTCCTGTGAGTAGCTGGGTAATCGCAAAAAAGGGTTATACGGTTTTTATCGGCGGCACAATGGGAAAGATACCAAGATTGGGTACTCGTGTAAGAGATTTAGTAGAGGACAAGGAAGAATTGTACGAATTAATAGATAAAACTTTAAAATATTATCAGAAAAATGGGCGGAAGAAAGAACGTTTCGGCCGCACAATAGACAGGATAGGCGTAGAAAAAGTTAAAAAGGAGATTTTATAAATGGATTTTGAAGTTAAGAAAAAAATAGATTTGCATGGAGTTAGCTGTCCCATGAATTTTGTGAAGACAAAGGCTGCCTTGGAAGGCATTAACTCCGGAGAAATACTTGAAGTTATTCTTGATGAAGGAGACGCTATTTTAAATGTGCCGAGGAGCGTGAAAGAAGAAGAGCACAAGATAGTAAAGGTTATTCCATGTGATACTACCTATCGTGTTTTCATAAAAAAGAAATAATTATAGTATGCCTTTATTAGTTGTCGGGACAAATCATAAATTTGCGCCTATTAGCATAAGAGAAAAAATCTCATTTCCAAAGAAACGGCTTAGTGAAGCCGTTTCTTTTTTTGGGAATGCGGTTATTTTATCTACATGCAACAGGGTTGAGGTATATAGTAGTGAGGATTTAGATTTAAAATGGTTGTTATGCAAATATCATGAGATTAGCGCAAGAGATATTTATCCTTATTTATACGAGTATAGGAATGAAGAGGTTTTAGCACATTTGTGCAGGGTAGCGGCAGGACAAGATTCGCAGATTTATGGAGAAATGGAGATATTAGGGCAAGTACGTTTTGCTTATAATGCCGCTAAGCCAAAGGGAATTTTAAATAGGGTGTTTATAGACGCATTTAGGGCCGTAAAGCAAACTCGCAAGAAGATGGGAATCGATGCATCTATCGGAAAAACAGTGAAATATTTTTTGGGGCGGATAGACGGAAAAAAAATTATTATACTGGGAAGGGGAGAAACAGGCAGGATAATAGCCGATAGTTTAAAAAATAATTGCGAAATTATTAGTTACGGCGATCTAAGAGAAAAAATTAAAGATGCAGATATTTTAATTAGCGCGACAGGAAGTCCGCATTTTGTTATAAGAAAAGAAGATATGCCGCAAAGGCCGCTTGTTATACTGGATATCGCGGTGCCGCGTGATGTAGAGCCTAGTGTTAAAAATATTAAAGGCATAGAATTATTTACATTGGATGAAATATGTGGAAACTCGGTACGAGAAAAAGCAGGCTTGCTGTTAAGCAAGTAGAAGAATTTACTAAATATTTTCCGTCAGAGAAATTTGAGATAGTTTATTTTGAAACTGCCGGGGATATTGATAAAACCACTCCTATATCCGGTGTGGAGGGAAGCGATTTTTTTACCGACACAATTGATAGAGCGCTTTTAGACGGAGAGATTGATTTAGCTGTTCACAGCGCAAAAGACCTGCCAGATAAACTGCCTAATGGAATTAAAGTAGCTTTTGTGACTGAATCCATAGATCCTAACGATGTCCTTGTTTCAAAAAATAATCTTAAGCTTAATGAATTGCCAAAAGGAGCAAAGGTAGGGACGAGCAGTCAAAGGCGAAAAGAGCAGTTAATTAATATTAGAAATGATTTACAGGTACTGGATATTAGGGGAAATATTGACGAACGTTTAGAAAAGTTAGATAAAGGTGAGTACGACGCTATAATTCTTGCGGGGGCAGGCTTAAAAAGGCTGGGATTAGAAAACAGGGTTACAGAGGTGCTGACCTTTAGCCCACATCCTATGCAAGGCAGGCTGGCAGTAACAACGAGGAGTTGTGGTTATGCAAAAGGTTTATTTAGTCGGGGCAGGGCCGGGTGATCCTAGCTTAATTACTGTAAAAGGCCTTGAAATTATTAAGCAGGCAAAAGTAATTATCTATGATTACCTTGTAGATAAAAGAATACTTGATGAGGCTCCGCAGGATGCAGAATTAATTTGCGCAGATAAATTAGGCAAAAAAAGGCATTCAAACGGATTCTTAAAGTCTCAAGACAATATTAATAAATTAATGGTTAAAAAGGCCAAAGAAGGGAAGCGAGTTGTAAGGCTTAAAAACGGAGATACTGCTGTTTTTAGCAGGTTGTCTGAAGAATTGGAGGCCTTAAATAAAAATAAAATAGAATATGAAATCATTCCCGGTATTACGGCGGCAAGCGCGGCTTCTTGTTATAACGGTGTTCCGTTGACTAACCGAAGATTTGCTTCCAGTGTTGTTTTTGTAACAGGGCATGAGGCATTGGATAAGAACAGAAACTCTATAGATTGGAAGAGTATCGCAGGATGCGGGACTATAGTTTTATATATGGCTGTAGAAAATATTTCAAAAATAGCTGAGAAATTAATTTTAACAGGAAAACCGAAAAATACACCTGTTTTAGCTGTCTCCAATGTGTCCGGAATAAACCAGAAAACCATAGAAGCGAGATTGGGAAATATAGGGAGCATAGTAAAAGAAAAAGGAATAAAACCTCCGTCAGTTTTTATTATAGGAGAAACTGTTAAATTAGGGGAAAAATTTAGTTTACTGAAGAGAAGCAAAAGGATTTTATTCACAGGATTATCAAAGGAAAGATATTTTGTTAAAGATAAGTATTTCCATGTACCCTTAATAAAAATTGTGCCGATGGATGATTATCGTCAGTTTGATGATTACTTAAAGAAAATCAGCGGATTTGACTGGATAGTGTTTACGAGCCGATACGGAGTAGAATATTTCTTTAAAAGGTTAAAATTTGTAGGGTATGATTCTAGAATCTTAAAAGATATAAAGATCGCAGTTATCGGGAATTCTACAAAAAATAAGTTGGATGATTATGGAGTTAAAGCGGATCTAGTACCAATGGAAGAGTCATCTAGTGGATTATTAAAGGCATTTAAGAATTCGGATATAAGAAACAAAAAAATATTTTTACCCAGATCGGATATATCTGATAAGGGTTTGGTTAAAGGACTTGGCAAGATGGGGTCTTTTATTGCGGAAAGTATTGCTTACAGAAATATTATGCCTAAAAATCTGCCTGACCTGGATTTAGATTGGTTTAATGAGATTATGTTCACAAGCCCTTCTGGTGCGCGTAATTTTGTAAAGCGATACGGACTGCCTCCCAGAAAAATAATTATAAAATGTATAGGTGATGTCACAAAAAGGCAGGCAGAGAAACTGGGATTAAATGTATGAATAAGGAAATATTTAATAATAAAATACTTAGCGATCTAATAATGCCGTATTTTGTTATAGAAGGCATAGGCAAAGAAAATCCGATTTCTGGAATGCCTGGTATTTCTAGATTATCCATAGATAATCTGCTGAAAGAAGTAAATATTGCAAAAGAAATTGGTGTTAAAAAAATCCTTTTGTTCGGCGTGTGTCCTCCTGTATTAAAAGACGAGGATGGGACTTATGCGTATTCTCACGGAAATATTATTTCCAGCGCTGTTAAGGCAATTAAGAACAATATAAAAGGTATAACCGTTATTACTGATGTTTGTTTGTGCGCGTATACAACTCATGGGCATTGCGGCATTGTTAAAGAGCAAAACAATGTTATTATAGATAATAATAAAACTTTAGAAGCTTTGGCTAAAATGGCATTGGTACATGCAGAGGCTGGCGCGGATTATGTTGCCCCGTCTGCAATGGCGAAAAAGCAGGTATATGCTATAAGAAAGGTTTTAGATAAAAATGGCTATAAAAATACAAAAATAATGGGTTATTCGGCAAAGTTTGCATCTAATTTTTACGGCCCATTTAGGGATGCCGCTTCTTCCGCTCCTCTTTTTGGAGACAGAAGCGGTTATCAGCTTGCAGGTAGCGACGGGAAAAAAGCCATAAAAGAAATAAAGGATGATATTAAAGAGGGCGCGGATATTGTAATGATTAAACCTGCTTTGCCGTGTTTGGATATTATTAAAGAAGCCAGCGCGATATTTAATATATCGCTTGCGGCGTTTAATGTCAGCGGTGAGTATGCAATGATAAAATATGGGGCAAAAATAGGATTGTGGGATGAAAAAAAGGCTGTAGATGAGATAATAACATCTATTAAACGTGCAGGAGCGGATATAATCATTACATATCATGCAAAGGATATTGCAAAATGGGTAAAAGAAAAATAACATCTAGATTATTCAAAGAAGCAAATAAATATCTTGTAGGCGGAGTGAATAGTCCTGTAAGGGCTTTTAATTATGTCGGAGGCAATCCGCTGGTCATTAGTAAAGGTATAGGATCTAAAGTTTATGATTGTGATGGGAATGAATATATAGATTATGTGCTTTCTTGGGGCAGTCTTATTCTGGGGCATGCCTTTAAAAGTGTTATAAATGCGGTAAAAAAAACGGCTAATAATGGCTTAAGTTATGGAACAACAAATGCAAGTGAAATAAAATTGGCAAAACTTATTTGTGACGCAATACCTTTTGTGGAAAAAATAAGATTTACTAATTCAGGCACAGAAGCTGTCATGGGAGCAATAAGGCTTGCTAGAGGTTACACGGGAAGGGATAAGATTGTAAAATTTGAAAATTCCTATCATGGACATGCTGATTATCTTTTAGTAAAAGGAGGTTCCGGCCTTGCGACGTTAAAAATCCCCTTTAGTCTTGGCGTTCCGGATGATTTTATTAAGCATACTTTATCAGTCCCTTATGGTGATAAAAATGCAATAGATAAAATATTCAGAAAATATAAAAAAGAAATTGCCGCGGTGATCTTTGAACCCGTAGGCGGTAATCATGGAGTGATACCTCCAGATATAGAATTTATGGAATATTTAAGAGAAATCACAAAACAAAATAAAACGTTCTTAATAGCAGATGAAGTAATTACCGGTTTTCGCTTTAATTATGGTTCATTTGCTTTTCAGTCAGGTATAATTCCTGATTTAATCTGTCTTGGGAAAATTATAGGCGGCGGCATGCCTGTAGGGGCTTACGGCGGCAGAAATAAAATAATGGATTTGCTTGCGCCATTAGGAAAGGTTTATCAGGCATCTACTTTCTCGGGAAATCCTGTTACTATGGAGGCAGGTATAGCGGTGCTTGAAACTTTATCTAAGAAACGGTATGAATCTCTTAATGAATTGACTGAGTTATTATGTGATTCAGTTAAACGAGAAGCGAGCTTACAGAATATTAATTTAAGTGTTACCCGTTTTGGATCAATGTTCAGTCTTAAACATGTTAGAAAAGAGGGATTTAGCAAGTTTTATAAGAAAATTCTTGATTCAGGCATATATTTTGCTCCATCAGAGTTTGAATCTAATTCTTTATCATTTGCGCATACTGAGAAGGATATTTATAAGACCATAGCTGGGGTAAAATCAGCTTTAGCAGATATATGAACCTTGTTAGAGCCAGACAGGGTTCAATATTGGATGGTCAGCAAGTTAAATCATGAAGCGGTAGTTAGCAGCTTATATTATTATGGGAAATTCTAACGGAGTGAAAGCAATTATTCTTTTATCGGGCGGATTAGACAGCACTATAGCGGCGGAAATTATGAGCCGGGAAGGCCTGGAACTTTTTGCCGTGAATTTTAAAACGCCGTTTTGTCTTTGCGATAAACATGGCAAGACAGGATGCAGTGGAAATTTTGCATTAAAAATGGCCGATAAGCTGGGCATAAAATTCAAGATCATCAATGCAACAGATAATTTCCTAGAAGTACTCAAGAATCCAAAGTACGGCTATGGCGCCAATATGAATCCGTGCATTGACTGCAGGATTCTATTTTTCCGAAAAAGCAAAGAAATAATGAACGAAATAGGAGCATCATTTATCATCACCGGAGAAGTCTTAGGCCAGCGGCCTATGAGTCAGTTTAAAAGGCAAATGGATATTATAGAGAAGGAGGCAGGTTTGGAGGGATTAGTAGTAAGGCCTTTATCCGCGAAATTGTTGCCAGCTACCATTCCTGAAAAGATGGGATGGATCAATCGGGAAAGATTGCTAAATATAGAAGGCCGTTCCCGCAAGAAACAGATGGCGTTCGCAAAAGAGTTTGGGGTAAATGATTACCCCTGTGCTGCGGGAGGATGTCTTTTGACCGATATTGGTTTTGCGAAGAAGATAAAAGATTTAATAAAACATAACGAACTTGATTTATCCAATATCAACCTTTTAAAGGCGGGGAGATATTTTAGGCTTTCCGATAAAGCAAAATTAATCGTAGGCAGAAATGAGGCAGGAAATGAACTTCTTAGCAGGTTATCTAAAGAAAATGATTATATTTTTAGACCTTCATATGTTAATGGTCCTGTAGCTATAGGCAGAGGTGCTTTTGAACCAGATACGATAGAGCTTTCGTGCAAAATAGTAGCACGTTATTGTGATCGCGACGGCAATAGCGAAACAGAAGTGTCTTATAAGAAAGTTCCTGGAATTGAAGAAAAATTGATTAACGTTAAGTTTTTGAGTGAAAATGAACTTGCAAAAATAAGGGTCTAAAGTAGTGATTGTAAAGTAATTAGATGCTTAACAGAAAATTATTATTTTGTATTATCTGATTTCTACTACGAGGACTGTAAACACAGTAACCTCCGTCTACCCCGTGGTGCAAAAGCCTGTTCCTTTTTTGCTAATTTTGCTAAACCCAATTTTTGCAATAGGATTTAAAAACCATACCCTGTAAAATACACAAAAGCATGGATTGTGTGTATTTACGATTAACGATTAAAAAAAATAAAGTAGGCATAAAAACATGCAGGCGGAAATAGCGAATATAGCGTATGAATTTACAGACAAAAAAGTAACGCCATGGGGCGGGATGTTACTTATGAAAGAATTTTTAGATAGGATAGGAATAAGGGAAGAAATGAGTAAATGCGGCTTACCGCAGCCCAAATCAAATCGCGGATACAATCCGTTAGACATAGTAGACAGTTTCTGGTCGAAAAAATATCAGAACGAACAATAACACTGGATTTAGACTCTACAGTAATAACAAGATATCCCGATAATGGCGTTTGTAGCGGATTTATGGATGGTGGCAAACAGTTGGCTACGTAGCGGGAACAGCGGAAGCAGTAATAATTCAGTTTGTTTTTTGAGAGAAACTATAGACATATTAAGAAGCATGAGCGAAATGGGAAGATTTAGTCAGACAAAGGAAAAAATTAAAGTTACCAGTATTCCAATCAAACCTTTTAAAATAAAAGAATTAGTCGAAAACGGCGACAAATTAAATACGATGCGCAAAAACGCGGAAGCAATTTCAAAGCCATTTGCCGCGGATGATATTGATAGGGCGATACCTAATCGTTACCAGTAAAATTGATACTCCAAGTACTATGCGGTAATAACCAAAGAGCCTAAAATTATGGCGTTGGATATAATTTAAAAGAAACCTAATTATGCCAAGAGCCGTAAAAAAGGCAGTAATGAATCCTATTGCTAAAATGACAAACTCGGGAGCGGTGGTCGTAAGGCCGTGCTTCAGTAGGCTGTATGCCGAGGCGGCAGTCATTGTAGGAATAGCTAAGAAAAAAGAAAATTCAACTGCCGCGTTTCGGGATGCACCAAGTATTATTGCTCCAATAATAGTCGCGGCTACTCTGGATCTCCCGGGGATCATAATTTCCTATCACTGGTTTTATAGAATATGAAACAAATTTAAAATTTGATGAGCTATCCCGCCTACAATAACTGCAAGAGTTATAGTAAACAAAGTAATAATTGCTGATATTTTTAATCCTAGCTCTCTAATTAAAACGGAAACTGTGGCAATGCACGGAATATACAGAGTCGTAACCAACGCGAAAATAAATATTTGTTCTTTTGTCATAAAAGATAATAAATTATGTACATTTGGACCATATTTAACAATGCCAAGCGTGACTAAGAGTTGTAAAGCGAGTTCTTTACGCAGGATTCCAAATAATAAACAGATTCCGGCAACTGCTGGAAGCCCCAGCCAATTTTCAATAATTAAATGCATCGGCCTGGTGATTAGCCACATATATTTAGTCTCATAGAGGCTTCCAAGAATCAAACTTCCTATAGCTATTATCGGTATTGCAATTATTATAAACTCTTTAAACCTATACCATGTTTTTTTAACAACCGTTTTTAGTTTGGGAAGCCTGAATGGAAACATTTCCATGACCAGCCCGGAAGATTGTCCTGGTAAAAGGATTGCCATTGATTTTCCGACTAAGATGCCAATAATAAAATCTATAAGATATATTGCCAATGCCCATTGCCAGCCCAAATAAAACGCGACTGCTCCCATTATAACCGCGGTCCTAGCGCTGCACGGCACAAGCGTAATCAATGTACAAGCAATAATCTTTTCCCTTTTAGTAGTTAAGACCCTAGTGCCTATTATAGCTGGCACGCTGCACCCTGCCCCTGCGATAAGCGGAATGACAGACCTGCCGTGAAGGCCTATCTTATGCATTAGGCTATCCGTTAGAAACGCAATAGAATTAAGATATCCCGTATCTTCAAGGAAGGCAAGAATGATGTAAAAAGTTAAGATATAAGGAATGCCTATCGACAGCGCGGCTTCTATGCCTGCATCAACTCCCCAGAGCAAAGTATTAGCTAGAACACCTTTGCCGAAGATCCAAAAAATAATCTGCTTTATGTGCGGCGAGATAAAATGAGGCCATATATTATCAAACCCAGTTGATAAAAAACCGCCTGCATAAAACATTATCATGAAGATAGCGATTAAACCCGCGATTAATATTGGGAGTCCTGTGGCCGGCCCTAGAGAAAATCTCCATAATTTTGTCGAAAGTGATGGGTTACAGGTTCCAATTTGCAGGACCTTATCAACTAAAATGCCCTCATATCCGTGCCGTTCCCTGGTTATCCTTAGTGCCGATTGCTCCCCATGCGTTTTTTTAATTTCCTCCGCAATTTGTGATGCCTTTTTTAAAACAATATCGCCGTGCGATTCTTTTTTTATTAGATTAATAAATTCTTCATCCTCCTCAAGCAGAAGGATAGAAATGGCGCGCGCGGAAAGCCCGTAAGGGAGTTTGTTCAAATACTTTTTGATTAATTCTGAAAGATGATCAATGTGTTCCGCAATATCTTTTCCATATTCTGGTAAGACCGGGGTAATAATCCGTTTCCGGCCCACAACATCAATACAGGTTTCTATCAACACCCCAATACCTTCGTTCGTAGTAGCGGTGACCGGCAGGACAGGAACCCCCAGAAGCCGGCTCAATTTATCTGTATCAACGCATATATTTTGCTTTGCCGCAATGTCCATAAGATTACAGGCAATAATAATCGGATATCCCAGATCTAAAAGTTGTAAAACAATATATAAATTTCGTTCAAGATTAGCGGCATCAACTATTACAACTATGACATCTGCTTTTCCTTCCAAAATTTCCTGTCTGGCGACAAATTGATCTTCAGAAATAGAACCGAGAGAATATGTGCCTGGAAGATCGATAACGCCAAAGCTGGTGCCTTTATATTCGGCCGATCCAAAATTTAGCTCTACCGTTTTCCCGGGGTAATTAGCTGTCACGGCTCCTAATCCGGTTATGTGGTTGAAAATAGTTGATTTTCCTACATTTGGATTACCTGCGAGAGCAATAGTGAATTTTGTACTTTCTCTCAATTTCAATATTTCTCTGTTAATATTATCCGCGCTCATATTTTTTAACCCAAATTGATCCGGCAATTTTTTTTCCAAGAGCATAAATTGCAGACCCAACTTTGACCATAATAGGGCCGTTAAAAGGGGCCTTCCGCTCAATAGATAATTTTGTTCCCGGCATAAGGCCGAGAGTCGCCAAATAACATAGTAATTTCGGTTCTTCATCCGTGATTTTAACTATTTGTAAATTATTTCCCCGATTAAGCAGAGTAAGAGGGATTGAATGTTCTTCTTTAATGTGTCCATTTTTATCCGGCAAAGGATTTCCATGGGGGCAGGTTTTTGGTTCCCCAAGCATCTTATATAATTTATCACCGACCACTTTTGTGATCCCATGCTCCAATTTATGCGCTTGTTCATGGGCCTCTTCCCACTTAATACCCAATTTATCCACTAGAAAACGCTCGGATAGGCGATGTCTTCTAACAATATCCAAGGCATGCTTGTGCCCCTTAGATGTTAACTTAACACCTTTATACGGCAAATGTATTAGTAATTTATCTTCGGAAAGTTTTTTTAGGGTTTCTGAAACAGATGCGGGCGTAATATTCAGATGCGCCGCAATATCCTTTGTTGTGGCGTCTTTTCCTTCTGATTCAAGGTGAAATATCGTTTCCAGATAATCTTCTTTAGTCTTAATCAGCATATTCCGCCTCTTTTATAAGTATAAATTAGGTATGCCTAAATTATATATTTCATTAATGCCGGGGTCAAGGTAAAAGGCGCTGAAGATGTTATTGACCTATTTACACAGACAAACTATACCGTATTTATGCACAGTATAAATAAAAGCCAATCTGCCGATTGCCTTTGTAGATGAAGCCCAAAAAATATCGGAGCTTTTGACGCCATGCAATATTTAATTGACGAAAAAAAGCTAATTTTATCATTACCGGTTATTTCGCAAGAAAATTAGAAAGAAAGGTGGTCAATCTCCTGCCCGGGCGCGTAAAAAAGTTTAAGAAGGACACCATGCTGTGGAACGAATTCGAATATGGCAAAGCTATCTATGGAATTCGGCGTTAGCGCTCCAGCGATAAATGAGTTTTATAATATATTGGAAGATACCTTAGTAGTTGAGAGGGTTGAACCATACACAAAAATGAGAGAAAGAGGATTTTAACTTCGCCGCGACACTATTTCTTTGATTTGGGTGTAAGTAACGCACTTGTAAGGGTCCCGCTGACAGAAGAATTGATCAATGTGGAAAAAGACAGATTGTTCGAGCACGCGGTTATATTGGAAATTATAAAATTTATTACTAGCGTACATCGGGAGGACCCATAGGGTGACTGTGTTATATACACTGGAGAAGAAATCATTCCTATAGAAATTAAATCCGGCACAAAAACACGGTTATCGGATGTTCATGGGCCGTCAGATTTTATCAACATCCATAAAAAACAAATTCAAAATGCCTATGTAATAAATAACAGCCGCATTCCGGGAAAAATGAGTTACACAATAACCGTTGTCCCTTGGCAATTATTTTAAATCAAAAGCGAAAGCGAAGTTTTTATTTTCGGTAATTGACTAAAAGAAAACGCGAGCGGGATTCTTTTTGGATTTTTCTATACCGCTGTATCTAACGCTTCCGCGGTTAGACTTTCGATAGATACACGAGAAGACTTACGTGCTGGTTTTTTTGCTTTTGTTACAACAAGCGGATCGGTAACACCTGACTTTCACAATGCAGCACCCAAAATTCGATACCATCTCGTCGAGAACAATGTTATTTATGAGCCCTGTGCGGAGGTCAGGAAAATTATAATTCTCAACCAAAGATTACTTCATGCCCATTTATTTTTCCAGACATTTTAATATATGACCAATATTCTATATGCTTTCACTTAAAAAACGTATCTGCTTTCGTAGATGATCTCTTAATGCGGAATCTCCACTTGTACGTTTATCTGGCGTATCTAAATCAGTTCTCGAAAGAGCACCAAATTCCTGATCCAATATTTCCAACATATTGCCAAGCGATATTTCTTCCCCAGAGATTACGTCTATAAAGCTGTCCGGCATAACATTTTTATCTTTAGCCCTCTCTAATATTTCTGTAAGATCTTCTATATACACAAAATCTCTCCTTCCTTCACTATCAACGTCCATACTTTCTCCTCTTAGTTTAGCTTCAATCATCTTCTGCACTATTCCGCCGGAAAGCATACCAGGCCCATATGTATACGTTATGCGCAATGACACATAACTTGATAATGCGCATTCTTCTAAATATGTATCCACTAGTAATTTGCTTAAAAGATATGGAGGTATTCCTTCAGGAATTGGATATCTACTAAGAATATCCTTTGACAAGCTCTGGATATTTCGCCTCATGGTTTGAACATCACCGGCATTAAACATGTCTCCATTTTCTTTTACCAATAAAAGCACCTGTTCGACCCACTCCTTAACGGCGGGAACATTCTCAATTTTGTGAACGCCTGTAGTCGAAGCAAAAACAAATCTAAGATTGGGATTCGTTTCTTCCGCCCATTTAATCAATGCGATTGAAGAAAGAGAATTTTCCGCAATTAGGTCTATTGGATTATTGCCTCTTACTATCCCACTTAGATGATAAAATGTTTTTGCACCGGATATTAACGGCCTCATGACTTGCGGATCAACTACGTCTGAAATCACTGAATTGTTCGCGTTTTTCCCGCCACGTACAGCAAATTTTCCGATAGATTCTTTGCTTCTAAAAACAATTTTACATCGCTGTGAGTCAATCCTATTTGCAAGAGCTGTTCCGATGTCTCCACTTGCGCCAGTAATAACTATTTCACCATCTTTTTGCGCGCAAGAAACGGGAGGTTCTGACTCTGTATTTTGCAAAAAATTGAAAACTGCCCCCAAACGAGGGTAGTGTTCACTTAATCTTTTACGGCAATTGTTTAATTCCCCATCTATCCGGCTAATACATTGCAATAACTGTTGCATATTGCTTTTTTCTTGGGAGCCAGCATCTTCTTCTTCGTACAATTTTACTAAATACTTGAGCGTAACAATGCGTGATAACAAATCAATATACTTAAGAATATCGCTATCGGCAATTTTTGCCTCATTGTTTTCAATTATCGCATCTAACATCTCATCGCTAACATCAACGCCTTCTGCGGACAATATGTCGGCTATCAGTAAAGAGATTAGAACTCGATCCGCTAAAGTCCCTACATAATTTGCAATGCTATTATCATTCGATAAATTCAGTTCATCACTATAATACATCCTATCCATTTCCCGCCACTTTTTATAATTTTGGGATACCCGTTCAATATATTTATTATATCGTCGTCCTATACGCTGTAAAAAATCATAGTACCGTTTTTGCCGTTCGAGTTCCTTCTCCTCTAAAAGTAGCCCTCTTATCTCTTGCAAACCTGTTGAATCGGACAAAACAACGCTACTCATCATTTCAAGACAATTTCTTATTCGGGTCGAAAGATAACGACGCCTGCTCAAATCAGGATTAAAGAAAAAATCTTCTTCAAGTGCGCTTCGAGCCATTCTGTACAATCCAGCAATGTCTTGAGGAGTAAGATGATCTGTTTCAAAACTTACAGATAGACCGTTACTCGTATACCTTCCTGTGTCAGCATCTTTCTTATGGGAAAAAGCGGCTACGCTTAAGATTCTTGTGTTGTCAAATTGTTCAGGTGTTTCCGTCCAGCGACTACCTAATCTTGGAGCACCAACCGAAAGGCCTACGTTTGTAGGGCAGGCATTTCTAACAAAATCAACTGTCATCTGAACATCATCTCTTGTTTCCCCCGGAAGGCCTGCAATAAGATAAAATCTAACTTCTTCAATACCCGCTCTTTGTGCAAGCCGTGTTGCCCTAAGGTTACTTGCAACAGAAATTTTGTTACCTTTTCCTATTACTTCCTTCAGTATTCTGTCTGAACCGCTTTCAATACCGAAAGATATTCCTACACAACCGGCCTTCTTCATTTTGGATAAAAGTTTCAAGCTGACTTGATCAACCCTGATCGAAGAACATCGAAAAGAAATATTGAGTCCCCTTTTTATTATCAAATCACATAATTCTTCAACTCTTTTTGGGGACACACCAAATCCGTCATCATTGAAAAGGAAGTTAGTATATCCCATCGCTTTGTAATATTCCAATTCAGCAACGATACTTTCAGCAGACCTGTAACGAACTTTGTAACCGAATATACCGTGAGAACAGAACATACATTGATAAGGACAACCTCTCGTGGTAATTATTGGTACGGCCTTTCTTGCAGGTTCTACTATCCATAAATTGTATTTTTCCAGATCCTCCTTAGGAATCACCGCCATGGGCAACGAATCAAGATTATCTACATTTTCAGCTGGACCTGCGTCATAAACTTCTCCATCATATTTAAAGTGACAGCCTTTTGCGGACATTAGATCCTCTCTTTCACCGGATTTGACAACAGCATTAATGAGTGCTGATAATGCCATTTCACCTTCACCTATTATTTTGCAGTCGAAATGCCCATTTTTTAAAATATCATCTGCCGGCTCAGCGCTCGCATGAGCACCTCCCGCAACGGTGATAGCGTTGGGGCGCATCTCTTTTACGATTGCGGCAATTGCATAGGCATTGTTTTCCGCAGGTGAAGTAAAAGAAATGCCAACAACATCAGGCGCAAACTCTGCTATTTTTGCCCTAAGCCTTTCTTGAATCGCCTGTTTATCAGTTGTTCCAAAACCGAGATCAATAATTTCCACTTCTGAGTCAGCATAGTGCTCAACTGCGGCTTTAATATAGTAGAGTCCTGTTGGTGGTGCAAAATTCATTGAGTCATCAATAGGGGCATTAACAAGCAGAACTCTAGGTTTCCTATGTTCCGATCTTAGAGTACTTGAAACCCTTTGATATATAGGTGCCGATTCTATTTCTCTTCTCGTTATGTCTTCCTGCTTTGGAACAATTTTAAGCATCTTTTTACTGTACCTTTGTACGGTAATGCCAAACCTTGAATTAGGGGAAGGAAAGAAGTCCTTTGGCATGTCAACGAGTTGTGCATCATATCCCAGTTTATCAGCCAAGGAGATTAGTACATTTGGAAGTGACCTATAATCAGTAGCAATGTCGCTTTCCGCAAAGGTAACCAGCATTACGCCGTTTGGCTTAAGTAACGAAAGACCTGTCCCAAGAACAAGCTCTGGTTGAGATTCGATATTGTCAACAATAACTAGATCCTTGGATCCTTTAAGTAATTGACCTTTTTCCCGCGCGTCTTTGACGTCCCAATCATCAGCCGCATTACAGTGAAGCACTTTTGCATGTTGATTTGCCAAACTGCCGTATAATTCAGTTCCAACAGCGTCCACACTAAATCCAGATTCGGTCAGACCAGCGGCAACCTTATCCATGAATCGTCCATCACCCGCCTGAAGAACAGCCATGGAAAGACTTCTACCATTACCAAGCCTCTCCGACATCAAATCAGACATGGTATTTTCAAACATTGACCTCGAAAACGGTGCATTTCCCTTATTAGCACTCCCCTTACTAAACGACGCAAAAAGTGGATTACCGGACAATAAACTAATCAAATTGTGTACCGCTGTTTCTTTTTGGCTTTTATAAGTACCTACATAATCTCTTATCCTTGCCGGAACATCTTCAATTTCACACGAAGAATAATATCTCAAAAGCGTCTCAATCAAATCTTTTTGTTGCAACATCCCCCTTAATTGTTCTGGAATAAATTCGACTTTAAAAAAATCTTCTGGTTCGCACAAGATACTCGTCAGGACATCTTCCAATAAAAATAACAGTTCTATCTTTAACATTAACTCTTTGTCAAGAAACATTAAATGTTCTAAATGTTGAAAACTGGCCACCTTTTCTTTAGATAGTTGTGGCTTCAATGTTAACGCAAATCCGACTTGCTTTGTAAGAGCCTGATACCTTTGTTTCTCACTTCCTTCGAACAAATGCCTAGAACGGGGATTTGATTTTAGTTCATGGATAGTTTGTGAGAAATTTTCTGGTGAGACAGTTTTTCTCGGATATTCTGATCTGGCATGGCATATTGCTAAATCCATTGTTGAAACATCTAAAAAAACGGTGGGATTGCACAAACCTCCCCATGATATACTACTTCTTTTAGCTTTGGCTAGCATTTTTTTGTACATTTTCGTAACAGTCATTTCTCTTCTGTATCCCCGCGATTTTCCTCTTTCTACTGCTTCTGGAGTTGTCAAATCAAAACGGTATTGTCCATATCTTGGGTAACTATATCTACTAGCGAAACCATGTCTTCTCGTTAAAACTCCGCTTAACTCTTGATAAAACGAATTATATGCTCTTTCGGGATTGCTTAAATCCATAACATCATGCGCCAACACAACCACACTTCGTTCATTGCCTAATGTGCTATAAGTATCTCCAAAGCACTCGGTAAAGTTGTGCATTACGTCTGCCATAGCCTCAAAAACTTTTTCTTTATTCCCGAAAAATTCCGGGAAGTTACACATATCTGATGTAAGCCTTGAAACTTTTTCGGGATCCCAGCTAAAATTTATTTTTACTCTTGATTGTCTCCCTAAAATAGAAGATAGTTCTTCAAAAACGTGTTTGCCCTTATCCGCCATTCTTAAGAGTTCAAATCCATTTGTAAAGAAAACAAAATCTACACATGGATTGTCCCTGCATGCTTCCGCAATAGCATTAAGAGAAGGCACATCGTAAAGCGTATCATCTCCGTTAATCTGGATTGTACCAAAACCGTCTTCAACTGCACGTTTTACTATTTCTGTTATATCGGATAAATTCATAGGCTCTGACTCTCTAAGCCTTTTAGTTGTTGCTTTTTCTGATCTGTAGCAATACCAGCATCTTAATTTTCCAGAACAAGAGAGTTGCCTGTCTGTCATACGGTTACTCTGAATAATTAATGTTGCTCCATAATTCTGTTCTCCTTCTACTCGCTTGTATTTTACTTCGCTCAAACTCCTTTCACAAGCATCGACGTCATTTTGTGAGAATGTTGTAGGCCTTTTACTGGAGGCAAGATATGCATTCCACCTAGACACCGGTGCGAGTTTGTCATTACTGGGCACACGATCCGCCCAGCCGATTGTCTGGCATAGAAAAATAATAGAAAGTAAATGGGATAGTATTTTCTTTAGACACGTTTTCACACTCTTTACCCCTCCCTAACAAATATTTGCCTTATGAATCAGCTCTTGTCAAGGGAGGATCAAATTATGCTTGACATTATATGAAAATCATATTATAATAACATTGTAAAATATGGAGGTAGTATTATGTTAAGAAAATTAGGTCAAAGTTATCAATTTGCCATACCGCGGGAAATAGTTAATAGAATGAATTTGCACGTTAACGACTATTTAGACATAAGAATAGCGGAAAATAAGATAATTATAGAACCGCAGGTTATGGTACCCAGAGATCAGGCATATTTTTATACCCCTGAGTGGCAAAAAGAGGAGAAAGAGGCTGAAAACGACATCAAAGAAGGCCGTGTAACCAAAACAAAAAACCTTAAAGAACTACTTAAAAAACTTGATCAATAATGCACATTGAAGCTTCGGAAACCTTTATTAGATTGTATAAAAAATTGCCTGCAGACATAAAAGAAAGAACAAAAAAAGCCCTTCAATTATTGCAGACAGACCCCGCACATCCATCATTGGGGCATAAAAAAATGGTCGGGCAAGATAATATCTGCGAGTTTCGCGTATCCGACAATTATCGTATTACATATCAGAAATTAAACGATACAGCTGTCCTCAGGAAAATTGGGACCCACAATGTTTTAAGAAATCCGTAATTTACACAAACAATTCCCGCATTGCCTTTTCCATGGCGGTGAATTTCTTTGCTACGGTGGTTTCTATGTAACCTCTGACAATAGGCTCCGTGCCCGAAGGCCGTATCATTGCCCAGCCGCCGTCTGTGAGCTCAATCTTAAAGTTGTCACCGGGTAGGATTTCATATTTTGACACCTCCACGCCGGCAAAGGTCTTCATGGGGTTGTTTCTAAGATCTTCCAACAACTTTTCTTTATTTTCCTGCTTTAAACCGATATCAAGTCTCTTTGAAAAATATTTGCCGTATTTTTTCTCCAGTTCGGAGAGAAGGACCTTGAAAGGTTTTTTGTTATACGCAGCTATTTCCGTCATTAAGAGGCACGCGAGGATACCGTCTTTTTCCGGCACATGCCCATAGATGGTCATTCCGCCGCTTTCCTCACAACCCATGAGGGCGCCTTTTTCAGTCAGGGCGGAACCCACGTACTTAAATCCCACAGGCACTTCATAAACTTCTCTACCCGCCTTCTCCGCCATGGCATCTAATAAATGTGAAGTCGTTATGGACCGCACAATCCCGCCTTTTTGCTTTCTTGTCTTTAAAAGATGCTCAAACATGAGGGGGAGAATATGATTTGGCGACATAAATGACCCGTCTTTATCTAAAATACCGAATCTGTCGGCGTCGCCGTCTGTAGCAAGTCCGATATTGGCATGGTTTTTAAGGATGGTTTTTTTCAGTTCGCAAAGACATTCCGCCGACGGGCACGGGCTCGAGCCGCCAAAATCGGGGTTAATCGAATCATGAAGGACTATCGGCTTTATTCCTGCCTCTTCCAACAAGAAATCGAGATATCCTCTGGATGTACCATAGAGACAATCCATAGCGATTTTAATCTTGGATTTTTTTATGGCCTTAAAGTCTATTAGTTCGGTGATGCGTTTTAAATACGCCGGTGCCGCGTCAAATGTTTTAATTCCTTCTTTGTCGGTACTGTATTTAATGACTGCGTTTTCATCCTGCAGTCTTTTTATTTCTTTCTCTATCTCTTTTGTGACTTCCGCGGGTGCCGGGCCGCCGTAACTTGTGTTTACCTTTATGCCGTTATAGGCGGGCGGATTGTGGCTGGCAGTTATATTAATGCTTCCCATCGCCTTGTTTTTTAAAATTTGAAACGCGATTACGGGTGTAGGCGCGTCTCTTTCGGTAAACAGGACGCTTATTCCGTTATTTTTTAGGACATTCGCGCATATAAGGGCGAACCTATCGGACATAAATCTTGTGTCATATCCGATAACGAAACTCTTCTTTGTATCTTCTGTTCTTTTAAAATAGTTTGCGATCGCCTGTGCCACTATAGCAACATTATCTGATGTGAAATCATCGCTTATAATTCCTCGCCAGCCCGATGTGCCAAAACTAATTTTTGTTTTCTCGCAAGTATTCATTGTAGACCTCCCTTTTGGGTTTGTTTAATTTTGCCGCAGCAAGCTTAATAGCTTCTTTAGCCGTAACACCGAGTTCCTTTTGAATATTCTCGATTTCTTCTTTCAGGGAAACTTCGGGATTAATCAAATCTGCCGGTTTGCCGCACACGATAATAACGAATTCGCCCTTAAAATTGGAAATATAGGACAATATGCTATCAAAATTTCCCCTTTTTATCTCCTCAAATTTTTTTGTAAGTTCTCTTGCTATAACGCACCGGCGATTCCCTAAAATTTTCTTCATTTCGCTTATGGTGTCTTCGATCCTATTGCCGGCTTCATAGAAAATCATAGTTTTTGTTTCGTCTTTTAAGGAATACAATTGCCGGATTCTGAGGTTATTTTCCCTAGGCAGAAAACCCTCAAAAGCAAATTTATCCGTAGGAAGGCCGCTTGCCGCTAAAGCGAGGACGAAGGCGCTCGGTCCCGGTATGGGTATGATATTTATGCCAATATCAGCAGCTTCCTTAATAAAAATCTGTCCGGGATCTGATATTCCAGGCATACCGGCGTCTGAAACGAGCGCAATATTTTTACCATTTTTTAGCATTTCTAAAAGTCCGCCTGTCTTGGATTTCTCGCTAAACTTATGGTAGCTCGTCATAGAAGTATGTATGTCAAAGTGATTAAGAAGTTTTATTGTATTTCTTGTGTCCTCTGCGGCAATTAGGTCGACTTCTTTAAGGATACGCACTGTCCTCGGCGGCATGTCCTCCAAGTTACCTATCGGCGTGCAGGCAATATATAAAGTACCGTAAGCGATCATAGAAATTTTCTTTTTGAGATAAATATTTCCGCCATTTTTATTCTTTCCGATATAGACGGATGGCTGTGTAGGATGAAATGTATTATAGGATTTGGGTTAGTATCCGCGAGATTCTGTTCGGCGAGCTTATTCATACTGCTTATAAATGCCTCGGGCTTACGGGTAGTATCCAAGGCGAACGCATCCGCCTGTTTTTCCAGATGCCTTGAGAAGGTGTTATTAATCGGCAAAGTAATAAGCATAAAAAAGAATAAAACAATCGCGAACACAGGAAACGCGCCAATATCTGCTATGCTAGTGAACCCTAGTGTACTTACAAAATGGTTTAAGGCAACGTTGCATAATGCCAGCCCGGCGAAAGTCGATACGACTCCAAAAGTAAGCAGTTTCCAAAGATGGCTGTAATAATAATGCCCCAGTTCATGAGCCAAAATCACCTCAATCTCTTCGTGAGAAAACTTCTGAAGGAGAGTGTCGGCTAGGAGAATTCTCTTTGTGTTCCCGATGCCGGTAAACGCGGCATTTGCCTTTTTTGTTTTTTTGGACAAGTCCATTTCGAAAACACCCAAAATATTAGCACCTGTCTTTTGCGCAAGGTTTTTAAGTCTTTCGCTAAGTTCGTTATTATCTAGCGGCGTAATCTTAAAAAAAATCGGCATTAATAAGATTGGAGCAAGGTGCGTGAGAACTATACTGAATAAAATCCATAAACATCCGGCCCAGATCCACCAAGATCCTCCACTTACGCGCAACAACCAATACGTGACCTCCATTATAATCAGAGAAAGAACGAGGGAAACGCCAAAAGATTTCAATTTGTCCTTTGCCCATGCGCCAATGGTTTGATTGCTGAGCTTAAATTTATGCTCAAGTGTGTATCCCTCATAGAAATTGAAGGGCAAAAATAAGATACAGTAAGCAGTGTTGATTATCACCACATATCCGGCAACAAGTAGCCAGTTATTGGGTATGTGTATAGATAATGCGGTTGAAATACGTCCAGATATCCCACTATTGCCTCCCACAATTATCATGACCAGGCCCATAAAAGTTAATATGGTGTCCAACAAAAAAAGCTGATTGTGAACAGATGAGTACTCTTTTGCGATCTTTTGTCTTTCTTCTTTTGTGGGTTCTGCTTGAGGATTTAAGGAATTCTGAATTATGTCTTCCATTGAATAGCTCCTTTGAGATAATAAGTATAGCAAAAATTGCGCGGATATCAATGTCTAACTAAGACGTCAGTTGATGTCAGTAGTGCTCCTTTAGTTATTTTGTGGAAAACCACAACCAAGAAACAATCCATGTACACGCTAGATTCCTCTTGAAAAAAAGTCGTATGGTTGTATAATTGATTTCCACGTTTAAATAGCAATAGGAGAAATCTATGGAAATGGAATTAGGCGGATTGATAGAAAAAATAAAAAGAGAAGGTGTAGAAGAAGCAGAGAAAAAGGCGCAGAGCATCCTGCATCATGCGGAGAAAAAGGCGCACGAGATAATTTCGAAGGCAGAGCATGATGGTAAGAAAATTATAGCTAATGCAGAAGAAGAAGCGAAGAAAATTAAAAAACACGCAGAAGAATCCATAAAACAATCCATTAGAGATGCAGTCCTCATGTTGAAACAGCGTGTTACTGACCTATTTGATTCCATCCTAAAACAGCATATTCAAAAAGATATATCAGGAACAGTACTCCGTGATGCGATTGTAAAAATGATTGAGCATTTTAAAAAAGACGGCAGTTTGAATGTGGAAATTCTTCTAAATGAAAAAGACAAAGCGGTCTTGGAGGAAGTGGTCCTAAGTATTCTCAGCGCGGAAATAAAGAAAGGCGTAACTTTTAGAATATCACCCTCGATTGAAGCCGGTTTTCGTATCGGAGAGAAGGATAAAAATTATTATTACGATTTTAGCGGCGAGGCGCTGACAGAGTCATTAAAAATATATTTAAATCCAAAATTTGCCAGGTTGATGGAGACAGGGCACAAACATGCATAGGAGCTATTATTATCTTACGGCATCCCTGCCCTATCTTTTTTTTGGGCGTGAAATGCCTATTGCGATAGAGACTTTTTTTGACGAATGCGCGAAGTGGCTATCCGGCGAAGATTTAAAGATTCTGCAGGAATTTAGGGTAGACAATACTGAAGAAAATAAGAGAGACTCGACTCTTGTTTTAGGCTGGAAACGTTTCAATAAAGAAATAAAAGAAGAACTGGCGAAGGAAAAAGCGTTAAAAAAAAATAAAACCGCCGGCAAGTCATCGTCAACATACGTCAGTGAGATTTACGACGAAAAAACGCCGCTTTTAATGGAAGAGCGTTATGAAAAGATACGATGGACCTTTATCGAACAGCAGGAATTTCACTATGGGTTCGATGTAAATTGGCTATTAATTTATCTAGTAAAATTAAGAATTCTTGAGCGCCTGGCGCAGTTTAATAAAGTTAAGGGTATGTATAATTTTGAAAAAGCCTGTAGTATAGGTAATGAGTAACTTTATGCATAAGAAAAAAGGTTATGTCACCGCAATAACAGGAAATATGGTCGCCGTAAAATGCGAAGGCAGTATTATCCAGAACGAGGTCGCCTATGTAGTTATGGGTGAGCGGCGTTTAAAATCCGAGGTCATTAAAATAGAAAATGACACTGCCTATGTACAGGTATTTGAATATACAAAAGGCATAAAAGTCGGTGACATGGTCGAATTTTCCGGCGAGATGTTGTCGGTTGAACTCGGCCCCGGCCTTTTGGGGCAGATTTATGATGGACTTCAGAACCCGCTTCCCGCCATCGCGGAAACGCATGGTTTCTTTCTTCCGATAGGAGTCAGCTTAAAGACCTTCCCGGAGGGAAAGACATGGGACTTTACACCATTCGTGTCAAAGGGCGCGAAAGTGACAGGCGGAAGTGTTTTGGGAACGGTACCCGAAGGTATTTTTAAACACAAAATAATGGTGCCATTTGGACTAAATGATGAATACATTGTTGAAAGAATAGCGCCTATAGGTGAATATAAGATACATGATATTATCGCCGTAATATCCGACAAAAAAGGCCACACTCTTGAACTATCGATGGTTTTCAAATGGCCGGTAAAAATACCTATACACGCGTACAAAGAAAAATTATTACCAGAAGAGCCGCTTTCCACAAGGATAAGGATTATCGACACATTGTTCCCAATCGCTAAAGGCGGGACATACTGTATACCGGGGCCATTTGGCGCCGGAAAAACAGTCCTTCAACAGCTCACAAGCAGATACGCAGAAATTGATATTGTTATAATAGCCGCCTGTGGTGAACGCGCCGGAGAAGTTGTGGACACATTGAGAGAATTTCCGAATCTTATGGATCCTCGTACCGGAAGGACACTGATGGAAAGGACAATAATTATATGCAATACATCATCTATGCCAGTCGCGGCTAGAGAATCGTCCGTTTATACCGCGGCGACACTCGGTGAATATTACAGGCAAATGGGGCTAAACGTACTTTTATTAGCGGATTCCACGTCTAGATGGGCTCAGGCCATGAGAGAAATATCAGGACGTCTTGAGGAAATTCCCGGCGAGGAAGCGTATCCGGCCTATTTGGAGTCGCGTATAGCAAGTTTTTATGAGCGCGGAGGCCTTGTAAAATTAATGGACGACACCGTCGGTAGTTTGACAATCGGGGGTACGGTAAGCCCGGCCGGAGGAAATTTTGAGGAACCAGTAACGCAGTCTACACTTAAAGTTGTAGGGGCTTTTCACGGTCTAAGCCGCGACAGGGCGAATGCGCGTAAATTCCCGTCTATTGATCCTCTTGAAAGCTGGTCGAAATATAAAAGTTTTATCAGTCAGGATTTGGTAGATATCGCTAAACATATATTGGTTAAAGGCGAAGAGGTCCGTCAGATGATGAAGGTTGTCGGCGAGGAAGGAACCATAGTGGATGATTTCATTATTTACTTAAAGGCGGACTTTTTGGATAGTGTGTACCTTCAACAGAACGGTTACGATGAGGTGGACGCGTCCACCAGCGCCGAGAGGCAGAAGTATGTTTTTGCGAAAGTCGCGGAAATTATGAAGCAGGAATTTTCATTTGTGAGTAAAGAAAAGGCAAGGGACTATTTTTACAAGCTCAGGCATGTATTTATAGACTGGAATTACAAAAAGTGGCAGTCAGAAGAATTCAAGAATCAGGAAATAAAACTAGATAGTTTATTGGATGAAGCTAAGGTAGTACAAGCCAGTACAGTTGTGTAATAATATGACAAAAGTTTGTACAAAAATCTTAAATATTGTTGGAAATGTAGTTGTGGTAAAAGCGGAAGGTATCGCTTATCAAGAGCTCGCTGAAATCAGGAGCTCATGGGGGAAATCCCTAGCGCAGGTAATACGCCTTGAGAGGGACATAGTGTACCTGCAGGCATTTGCCGGATCAAAGGGAATCTCTACAGGCGACGAAGTGAGATTTCTTGGTCATCCCATGGAGGTCGGATTTTCTCCTAATATGCTTGGGAGGATTTTTAACGGCAGCGGCATAGCTCGTGATAAAGGCCCTGCCCTCACGGATAACCTAATAGAAATCGCCGGTCCCGCGGTAAATCCGGTAAAAAGGATAATCCCGAGAAACATGATACGCACCAATATTCCTATGATTGATGTTTTTAATTCCCTTGTTGAGTCTCAAAAACTCCCTATTTTTTCCGTCTCCGGTGAGCCCTACAACGAATTACTCGCTCGTATAGCAATGCAAGCGGAAGTTGATTTAATTATTTTGGGGGGGATTGGGCTAAAGCATGACCAATATATTTATTTTAAAAACACACTCGAAGAAGGCGGCGCGCTTGCAAGGACAATATTTTTTGTTCACACAGCGGCAGAGCCAATCGTTGAGGGATTAATGATTCCCGACCTCTCTCTTGCGGTTGCGGAGCAATTTGCTCTTCAAGGGAAAAAGGTGCTGGTCCTTTTAACCGATATGACAAATTTCTCCGACGCACTCAAGGAAATATCCATAACAATGGAGCAGGTTCCGTCTAATAGAGGCTACCCTGGCGATCTTTACAGCCAGTTAGCCGCGCGATATGAAAAGGCGGTAAGTTTTGAAGGAGCGGGTTCAATTACAATCCTCGCGGTTACCACAATGCCGGGGGATGATATTACTCATCCCGTTCCCGACAATACAGGATATATCACGGAGGGACAATTTTATCTCCGTAACGGAAGAATAGAACCTTTTGGTTCCTTAAGCCGATTAAAACAATTGGTCAACAAAGATACGCGCGACGACCATCGTGCGATTATGGACGGGATGATTCAATTATACGCCCAGTTCTTAGAGACAATGGAAAAACGGGCAATGGGCTTTAAGATGAGCGAGTGGGATAATAAGCTTTTTAAATACGGTAAGCTTTTTGAGTCGCAGATGATGGATCTAAAGGTAAATGTTTCCCTAGAACAAGCCCTCAACAACGGCTGGCGCATACTTAGTGAATGTTTCAAACCGGAAGAAACAAACTTCAGGACCGAATTAATAGAAAAATACTGGCCAAACTAAAAGAAAAAAGCACCTATGTCAAAGATTAAGCACACCAAAAACGAATTTAAAAAACAAAAAGACAACCTCAAGAGATTTCAGCATTACCTCCCTGCCCTGCAGTTAAAGAAACAACAATTACAGTTGGAAATTATAAAACTGCTCAAAAAAATTGAAGATATTGAAAATGAAATACGTTTATTTAAATCTGATATAGATAATTGGGTAAATGTTTTTGGCGAAGATATAGACTTGAGAAAAATAGTTTCGGTGAGCGCGGTAAATGTTCGCGTCGGCAATATTGCCGGAGTGGACATTCCAGTTTTAGAAAAGTTGGAATTTACAGAAAAGGAATATAGCTTTTATGATACTCCTCTATGGGTTGACTTCGGGATTGAGGCCGTTAAAAAAATGGCTACTTTAGTAATGAGCCAAAAAATAATTCATAAGCAAATCGAAGCTATTAGAGAAGAACTTCGTGTTATTAACCAGAGAGTAAATTTGTTTGAAAAAGTAAAAATACCGGAAGCACGAAACAATATAAGAAAAATTCAAATATTTTTAGGCGATATGCAGACATCCGCCGTGGTGATAGGTAAAATAGCAAAAGATAAAATAGCGGAAAAAAAGGAAGCCGTGGCTGTATGATAGTAAAAATGAAGCAAGTAACCATTATTGTCCCGGAAAAAGACAGGGAAGTGTTCATTAATTCCCTTCGTGCGGCGGGACTGCTCCACATAAAACATCTTTCAAGACCCGAAGATGGAGAATTGACCGGAGTTGAAGAAAAAATATCGCAGGCAGAAAAGGCAATAAGCATAGTAGCTCAGTATGATAAACCGGAAAAAATGTGTTTTTCGTCAGAGACCGTAACAGAAACAGAATTAATAAATCGTATTCAGGACATTATCATAATGCAAGCCCACAAAGACGAACTCAATAAAAACATTCAAGACACGAAAAACACAATAGAATATTACAGGCCTTGGGGTAAATTTAAGGTAGAAGACTTGAAAGAAATAAACAAAAAAAACGTAGTCATAAAACTTTATAAATTGACAAAGAGCGAATATGTTAAAATAAAAACGCAAAAAAATACAGTCCTCATAAATAAAGAAGGCGGGTACTATTACACGGCGGTTATGCTGTATAAAAATGAAGAGGCGCCCCATTATGAGGAAGTAAAAATGCCGACCGAAGGATGTGACATCCTCACATCGAGATTAGATAAGTGTAGGAAAGAGTTAGAAAAAGCGTTGGAGTTTCTCAGAGAACAAAAATTGGTTGAAAATAGTATTGCCGGTTTAATAATGACGCTTCGCCACAAGCACGCTTTTTTGGAAGTTTACCACGGCATGAAAAAAGAAGGCGGCTTGTCTTTAGTGCAGGGATTTTGTCCGATGCCGGATTTGTACAAAATTGTTTCTTTGGCAAAGAAACAATGTGCCGGGTACATAATAGAAGAACCTAATAGCACGGATGAAACCCCTACCCTCATAAGAAATCCAAAATGGTTGAAAATTGTAGATCCCGTTTTTACATTTATAAATACCATCCCGGGTTACGGTGAATATGACATAAGCGCTGTCTTTTTAATATTTTTCAGCGTCTTTTTCGCGATGATAGTTGGTGACGCGGGATATGGGACTCTTTTTCTCATTGTTACCTATTTGGCCAGAAAAAAAATTAGGAATGTACCCTCTCAGCCGTTTCATCTCATGTATGTTTTGAGTGTAGCGACCATTGTTTGGGGGGCAATTTCAGGGACATGGTTTAGTTTCGAGCAAATTGCAAAACTTCCAATTCTGAATTCATTGATAATAGAAAAAGTAAACAGTTTTGCCGACGAAAGCCAGATGTTTGTAATGTATCTATGTTTTGTAATAGGAGTTGTTCACCTCACGATAGGACATACGATAAAATACATAAGAGAGATTAATTCCATAAATTCCCTGTCGCAACTGGGATGGATATCTGTTCTTTGGGGATTATTTTTTCTTGCGGGAACGTTAATACTTAATAAGTCGTTTCCGCATTTTGCCATTTATTTATTGATAATTGGGTTGTTGGTAGTTTTAACTTTTTCGAACTTTCAAAAAAATATCGTAAAAGGAATAGCTGTTTCTTTTGTTGATACATTCCTGGGATTTACGGGGGGATTTTCTGATATTGTGTCATACCTAAGATTATTTGCCGTAGGGTCCGCGTCAGTCGCTATCGCGAGCAGTTTCAACTCAATGGCGATTGGTTTAGGGATGAATACTATTTTAAGTGGTATTATGGGTGCATTTATAATATTTTTCGCCCATGCATTGAATATAACTTTAAGTTTTCTTGCGGTACTAGTTCACGGATTGCGTCTCAATATGCTAGAATTCTCAGGTCATTTAGGAATGCAATGGTCAGGACATAAATATGAACCATTTAAATAGGTAATGGCCCGCCAAAAGACGTGGCGAGGTCTACGATCACACCACAATACGGTGTGATCTTCGAGGAGGATGTTTTATGATTCAAGGTCTAGGTGATATGGGTCTTTCGTTGGCGTTATCGGCAATTGGTTCCGGATTGGGAGCAGGCGTGGCAGGTGAAGCGACGATCGGGGCATGGAAAAAAATGTTTATGCGAAACAAAGCGGCCGCCATGATAATGATGTCCTTTGTAGGGGCCCCCCTTTCGCAGACAATTTACGGAATGATTTTAAGAAATGCTATTAAAAACGCGAATCTTCCGCCGGAGACAACCACATATCAAATGATTTTAGGCGGAGTAGCTGGATTTGCTATAGGACTTTCCGCGTATTTTCAGGGCAGAGCCGGTGCATGCGCCGCAGACGCGTACGGAGAAACAGGGAAAGGTTTCGCGAACTATATAATGGTTCTTGGTATTACTGAAACAGTGGCGTTATTTGTATTGGCTTTTTCATTAACGGCATTGCCAAAACTTGCGGGGTAAGAAAAGAACCACGCTTACCCGCCAACTGGTGGGGATTCCACAGATTAATAGCGGATTTGTTTAATAATAAATCCGCTATTTTATCTCATCCAGCAATCTCTTTTCGCCTTTGAGATTTCTTATATCTTCAACGTCTTGAGTTGCTTCCATACAGCCAAGATATTTGCCGTTGTCGTCGCGAAGGGCGAAAAATTCTATTAATATTTTTCTCATAGATCTATTGGGGCCAATCGGGAGGTCAATCCAAAATGATGCCTTTTCTCTTTTTCCCTCTCGCATTTCATTTACAATTCTTTCGACCTTATCGAGGCTTTCCTGTGGATGGCATTGTCTAAAATTTACTCCCATAGAGGTAAGAGGTCTTTTAAATATTCTGGTATCGTGTTTATTCCACCCAATCACTTCGTCATTTGCGTCAATGACGGTTAATTCCAAAGGGACTGTTTCGATAATCGCTTTTAGTACTTCTTGATTCATTTTATCTATCATAATTGTTTCCTGTAGAAGGTTTTAATTCAGTCACAATTGAAGAGCAAATATTTGTTCTGGTCACCTATTGATTTCCGTCAACTCCAAAAAATTCCAATATCCTTTCAAGATCCTCTCGGGTATAGTATTCTATCTCTATTTTTCCGCCCTTCTTGCCTTGACAAATATTTACTTTAGTGCCAAGCACAGTTTGTATATGTTCTTCTAGGGCAGTGATATGTGCGTCACTAGACGGATTTATTGCGACGGCCTTTGAAATATTTTTTGTGCTATTGATGAGTTTTTCCAAATTCCTGACGCTCAATCCTTCTTTTGCAATAGCATCTGCGAATTTTCTTTGTTCCGAAGCACTTGATAGCCCTAACAGTACCTTTGCGTGTCCTGATGAAATCTCACCCGAACTAATCTTTGACTGAATGTCAACAGGCAGATTCAAAAGCCTTATGCTATTGGCAACAGTAGCCCTATCCTTCCCGACTTTTTGGGAAACTGCTTCTTGCGATAAGCCAAATTCGGCCATTAGTCTTCTATAAGCATTCGCCTCTTCAATAGGATTTAAATTTTCTCTTTGAATATTCTCAATTAAAGACAACTCAAGAGAATCCTCATCCGTAACATTTCTTATTACTGCCGGGATCTTTTCCAAACCGATGGCTTTAGCGGCCCTATATCTTCTTTCTCCCGCAATTAGCTCATATCCGCCGTCTACCTGACGCACGGCTATTGGCTGAAGGATCCCCTTCTCTTTCACAGAAGCAATTAGTTCCTGCAACGCCGCGTCTTTAAAATTGGTCCTCGGCTGGTACTTGTTTTGTTTTATTTTTGTAAGCTCAATATCCGAAACATTTCCTGTAGATGCCACAACCGGTTCTTCTGTTTGTGTATCAGATATCAATGCGTTCAATCCTCTTCCCAATGCCATCTTTGTCATAAAAGCCTCCAATAAAATTTAAATCCTAAATCTGTTAAGTTTTATTACCAAAATCCGTGTAATCCGTGGCGCCGTATTTTTGTTGATCGATATCTTTGTCCCCTTGTTTTACTACAGCTACTTCCGTCTGTACCCCATTTTTTAGCAAGAATTCGTTTGCAAAGTTGGCGTAGCTGGTGGAGCCGATCGACTTGGATTCGTAGTAAATAATAGGTTTACCAAATCCCGGTGCTTCGCTAAGCTTTATGTTTCTTGGAATAATGGTGTCATATACCTTATCCTTAAAGTACTGCTTGACCTCGTCGATTACCTGATTTGACAAGTTAGCCCTGCTAGAATGCATAGTAAGAAGTATCCCCTCGACTTGAAGGTCTTTATTAAGGTTTTTTCTGACCAATTCAATAGTATGGATAAGCTGGCTAAGACCTTCAAGGGCATAATATTCGCATTGAATGGGTATCAGAACAGAATCAGAGGCGGTTAAACTGTTTATAGTAAGCAGTCCAAGCGAAGGAGGACAATCTATTATAACGAAATCATAAAGTTCTTTAATTATCTCAAGCTTGCCTTTAAGTTTAGTCTCACGCGCCATCATTGGCGTTAATTCAACCTCTGCGCCGGTAAGATCCGGGTTTGAAGGGGCCAAATCAAGGTCGTTGTATTCCGTCTTTACTGCCACGTCGCTAATGGGCATATTCCCGACTATGGCATTGTAAATGCTCGAATGAAGTGTTTTTTTGTTTATTCCTAGACCACTGGTTGCGTTTGCTTGCGGATCTAGGTCGATTAAAAGGATTTTTTTGCCTAACTTAGCAAGGCATGCAGATAGATTAATTGCCGTCGTTGTTTTACCTACGCCACCTTTCTGATTAGCTACAGATATGATTTTGGCCATAATGTTCCACGTGGAACGTAAAAAGCGAAAAAATAAAATGTTCTACGTGGAACATTATATTATGGAGAGAGATTAGTAGTCAAGAGAAAATTTGGAAAAATCATATGCTACGGACTACGCGGATTGGAGAAAAATGCCATTAAAAGTTTTCCCTTTTCCTCCGCTTTCGATCTTTCCTCTATTACACGGTTTTAGTTTTTTTCTTTAGGTTTTAATTTGTTTAATCCGTACCATAATTGTTTGAAAGTGGGTAATAATGTAATGATATATCCCAATATGCGCACTTATGTCCCATATGGTGTCATATTAATGTCAAATCGTGGGGAATCCTACTTCCCAATACAAAACTTAGAAAATATTTCTTGAAGAATATTATCTGAAACTCTTTCTCCGGATATTTCTTGAATATTTTCTAAGGCATGGCGGATATCAGTGGCGATGAATTCTGCTGAGAGTTTGGTATCAATTGCACTAATGCCTTCATCAATGCACGAAAGTGCCTTTTCAAAAAGGTTTTTGTGACGGAGATTGGTTATTACTAAATCAGATTTGGTACTGCTATCATAAATTCCGGAAACTATGAAAGACAGTGCATTTCTTAATTCCGGAACTCCGCTTTTGTCTTTACAGGAGAGTCTAACGATATTGGCATTAGGGAAGGCCTCTTTAATCGCAGTATCTTTGACTTTTTGAGCCAAATCGGACTTACTAATGGCGATTATGAGGGGTTTTAATAACAAAGATCTCCACAACACTATGTCTTTAACAGGTAATGACTTAGATCCGTCTATCAACAGGATAATAACTTCCGCATTGTTGATACAGTCCTCGGTCTTTTTTAGGCTTTCTTTTTCGATCATTCCGCGAGGGGTTTTATATCCTGCCGTATCGATAAATTTAAACAACTTTCCGGTTATTAGTACCGATTCATCCAAAAAATCTCTGGTAGTGCCCGGGAATTGGGTTACAAGTGCTCTGGAAGGTGAATCAATCAAAATATTGAATAAACTGGATTTCCCTGCGTTTGCTTTTCCGATAATGGGCACATTTATGCCGTCTTTTAAAAGTTTTCCGCTGCGATAAGAAGAAATTAATTTTAATAAATCATCTTTTGTGTTTAAGAGAGTATTTTTTAAACTTTCCTTATTAATAACCTCTACATTGTCGTCGGAAAAATCAATATTTGATTCAAGAGAAATGAGGGTTTCTTTTAGCACATTTTGTATGGTGCGAATCTTTTCCGACAATTCTCCTTCGAGCTGTTTTAACGCTGAACTAATTGAATCTTCGCTTTTGGCGTTTATTATATCTACGACTGCCTCAGCCTGACTTAGATCCATTCTGCCGTTTAAAAACGCCCTTTTTGTAAATTCACCGGGTTCAGCCAGACGCGCGCCGTTTCTTATCGCAAGTTCAAGAATATTTTGCAAGATGATCGGATTACTGTGACAGCTTATTTCCACAATATTTTCTTTTGTGTAAGTATGCGGGGCCAGCATAATGGAAGCAAGAACCTCGTCAACAATATGACTGCCGTTGCCGTCGACAATCCGACCAAAATGGATGGTGTGCGAAACGGCTTTTTTGATATCAGTACTATTTTTGGTGGCAAAAATTTTAGAAAGGATACCTAATGCCTCGTTCCCGCTTAAACGCACAATGCCGATCGCTCCTTGCGCGCAAGGAGTAGAGATAGCCGCTATTGTGTCCGGAGCTAGTTCATTTGACATAAGAAAGTATTATATCCGTAAAAAGATGAGAAATACAATTATTTCGAAAGGGTAGGGGACGTCCTGGCTTTTCTTAGTTTATACTGACTCAGTATTCCCAGTGTGGTACTTAAGCCAAAATAAAGATTCAGCCCCGACGGCATACTGTAAAAAATAAATCCCATGAAGAGAGGCATTATGTTACTCATTATTTTTTGTTGTTGTGCCTGTTCAGCGGTCATAGCAGGTGCCGTAGTCATTTTTTGCTGGAAATAAAAAGCAGCGACTAAGATAATAGGCAATAAATGTATAGCGAATCCGTTTGGAAATTTGAATATAACGTCGGGTTCAGATAGATCTTTAATCCAAAAAATGAATGGCGCACCACGCAACTCTATTGCAGACCGGAGGGTATTGAATAAAGCTATTAAGACAGGCATCTGTAAAAGCATAGGAAAACATCCGCTCAACGGATTTATCTTATGCTCCTTATATAGTAACATCATTTCTTTTTGCTGCCTTTTCGGGTCATCTTTGTACTTTTTTTGCAATTCTTGTATGTACGGCTGTATTTTCTGCATCTCTGCCATGGATTTATAACTTTTTAAAGTGAGCGGATATAAAACCAGATAAACCATAATGGTAAGAAGAATAATAGCAATGCCGTAATTGTGCACAATTTTGTAGAAAAAATTCAAAAGTACAAGCGTTGCCTTGCTGATGGGCGCAAGCATGCCGAAATCCATTATCTCGTCGAGACGTAAACCGAGCAACTTTAATATTTCATACTTTTTGGGGCCCACATATAACATGAATTCTTCTTCTGCTTTTCCGCCTTTAGGAATTGTCACCTGCGGCATTGTTATTTGTCCGGACACGCCCCTTAGTCCGCCTGTCTCATAATCTGTTACGGTAGCCATACTCGCGCTATTTTGCGCAAGAAGAATAGCGGTGAAATATTTGCTTTTTATGCCGCTCCAAAAAACCTTTCCAACGCTTGAAGTGCGGAACCCCTGTTTCCCAAATTTGGTTTTTACAGGTTTGTCGTCGATGAGGCTGGTTGCGCTTAGATATGTAGATGACTGTGATTCTTCACCTGGGAAAATTGTACCTATTACCACGCTGTAATTTGGAACGATTTCATCTTTTTCCCCGACATTCTCCATGATGAATTTAGCCTTTATACAATATGAATCGGGGCCTATTTCATACGTTTTTATTATCTTCAAATCATCTGCCGTAGTCTCACAAGTAACTCGGTTATTATCGCTGGATAACGCATATATGGATGTACTTTGCGGTAATGTAGTCGCGAACGGCCTGTATTGCATTGCCGTAGGAGTAATGATTTCTAATGGTTTTCCTTTTTTGTCAAAATAATTGAGCAGGACAATCTTTTTAATCGAGGCGTCGTAACTCGAAAATGTGACGGACATCAATGAGTTGTTGATCACAACCTCCTCTTCAGGAGTGTCCGGCATTTTTATTATAACGGGTGCTTCTGGAGTAGGGGCTGTCAGCGGCCTTACGGTTTCAGGAGCCGCTTTGGATTCAGTTAATTGAGTAATCTCCGTCGCGGATTGCGCTTTTTGTGGGGAGAACTTTTTGAGATAAGACGGATAGTAAATGATTACTAGTACTGCCAAAAGAAATGCTATTAACGAGCGTTTTTCCATAGTATTTACGTTTATGCGGGATCGTATCCGCCTTCACAAAATGGATTGCATCTGACTATTCGATAACAACCCCTGAAAATTCCTCTAATAATGCCGTGTTTCTCAATACTTTGAACCATGTACTCGGAACAACTTGGATAAAATCGGCACACGCGAACATTAAAAAAAAGCGCAAATTTTTGGTAAATCCTGATTAATCCGATCAGAATAAATTTCATAACAAGCCAGCTTTTTTACACATATCGAGGAAATCCACTTCGATTAGCTTGAACTTCAGCGTATCTTCATACCTAAACGCGCTAACAACGATATGCAACCCTTCCGGAAGCAAATGTTTATTAAGCCTGTATGTTTCGCGAATCAATCGCTTAAACCTATTTCTTAATACCGCGCAACCGGTTTTTCTTCCGGCAATGATACCTAGCTTTTTGTCCGGCTGCGAACACAACACACTAATACGCAAATACTTGCCAACATATTGATTCCCACTAGAATAGACTCTTTCAAATTCCCAACGCTTCAACAAATGTTCCGACTTTCGGAAAGTATAGCGGGGCATTTTACCACACCTTGACTGTAAGTCTTTTCCTCCCCTTGCGGCGGCGCCTAGAAAGTACTTTCTTTCCCCAGCGGGTGCTCATTCTTTTTCTGAAACCATGTGTTTTTTTTCTTTTTCGATTTGATGGCTGATATGGCCGTTTCATAGTATTCCTCCTGCCCATTAAAAAACCTCAGTATTATATGTGAAGTCGGTTTATTGCGCAAGTAAAATAATATAATTTTGTTAAATCTTCTATTGACAATAACTCCAGTTTGCGTTAAAAATATTTTCCTTACAAATGTGGTCTCGCTATATATGTCGACAGGAAAAATATAAACAAAAATAGGAGGGCGCTATGCAATACAGCGGAATTAAGCAGATCAATGAAATGGTGCAGAAGGAAGGTATTTTTGTTCAGAAAATTACTTCGGAGATCGGGAAGGTTATTGTCGGTCAGCAGTATCTTGTTGAGCGTTTGTTGGTGGGGCTATTGGCTGACGGGCATATTTTGATTGAAGGTGTGCCTGGCCTTGCTAAAACCTTAAGCGTAAGGATGCTCGCGCAGGCAATACAAACAAATTTTCACAGATTACAATTTACACCGGATCTTTTACCCGCCGATATAATAGGAACACTTATTTACAATCCGAAAGAGGGGACATTTTTCACAAAAAAAGGGCCGATATTTTCCAATATTATTTTGGCGGACGAAATCAACCGCGCCCCGGCAAAGGTCCAGAGCGCCCTTTTAGAGGCCATGCAGGAAAGAACGGTCACTATCGGCGAAGAAACTTTTCCGCTTCCGAAACCATTTTTAGTGCTGGCGACCCAAAACCCGATTGAACAGGAGGGGACATATCCGTTACCTGAGGCGCAAGTAGACAGGTTTATGCTTAAACTAAATATCTCTTACCCGAATAGAAAAGAGGAAAAAGAAATTCTAGAGAGAATGGCTGTGATAGGAAAGACCTTAAAAATGGAGCCGGTGGTTACACCTGAGGAAATTATAAGGGTGAGAGAAGTGATAAATGAAATTTATATTGATGATAAAATCAAAGACTATATAGTTGACGTGGTGTTTGCTACGCGTGATCCGAAATCCTATAAATTAGACATAGCTCAATACATTCAATATGGTGCGAGCCCAAGAGCGAGTATCAACCTCACAATCGCGTCTAAGGCATATGCCTTTATTCAGGGTAGGGGATATGTAACGCCGCAGGATGTAAAAAGCATAGGAATGGATGTCATGAGGCACAGGGTAATTGTATCCTATGAAGCGGAGGCAGAAGGCCTAAAGAGTGAGGATGTGTTAAAAAGGATATTTGATGAGATAGAAGTACCGTAAACTTTATGATTCCGAAAGAAATTTTAGACAAAGTTAGGCGGATTCAGATTTATACGAGCCACGTCGTAAATAATGTTTTTGCTGGCGAGTATGAGAGTGTGTTTAAAGGCCGCGGAATGGAGTTTGATGAGGTTAGGGAATACCAACCCGGCGACGAAGTGCGCTCTATAGACTGGAATGTTACCGCGCGCATGGGGAATCCGTATGTTAAGAGATTCGTCGAAGAGCGCGAGCTTACGGTTATGCTGGTTGTTGACATGAGCGCGTCCGGAGCTTTTGGCACCATCAACAGAACCAAAAGAGAGTTGGCCGCGGAGATCGGCGCTGTCCTAGCATTTAGCGCTATAAAAAATCACGACAAAGTCGGACTTATCTTATTTACCGATAAAATAGAAAAGTTTATCCCCCCTAGAAAAGGCACAAGGCATGTGCTTAGAGTAATTAGAGAACTCCTTTATTTTACTCCTGAAAATTCCGGTACTGATATAGAATGCGCGCTTGAGTATTTAAATAAAGTCACAATCAGGAAAACTGTAACTTTTTTAATATCAGATTTCCTGGCGCTAGGATACGAAAAAGCCATGCAGATAGCCAATAAACGCCATGATTTAATTGCTATACAAGTGGAAGACCCCAGAGAAAGAGAATTTCCTTCTCTTGGTATTATAGAATTGGAAGATTCTGAAAACGGTGAAAAAGCCGTTATAGATACGAGAAATTCTCTTTTAAGGGAACAATACAAGAACATTGCTATCACACAGAAAGAAAAATTAATTTCTTTATTTCGTCATGCGAATGTGGATTTCATTGAAGTCGACACAAAGAAACCTTACATAGAACCTTTGATGCGGTTTTTTAGGATGAGGGAGAAGAGGATATGACAAAAAGATATATTTTTTCTTCTGTTACCGTTTTATTGATGTTCGGAACATTGCTATTTTTTCAGGTAAAAAATCCTATCACGAAATCGCGCGATCAATGGACATCGGATAAGCAAAGGGAATACGCGAATCTACTGAAGTCGAAGGGTTTAAACAGCGAAGCTGTTGCGGCGTATGAAAAATATTTGTCTATGGAAAATATTCCGGCCGAAACGCAGGCGAATATTTACTACATTATCGGAAAAATTGCCGAGGAGTCGGGGGAATATGAAAAGGCCTTAGCGTATTATTATAAAATTGACATAGCCGCTCCAAATTCGAATTTGAAACAGGAGATTGGGTCGCGTATTGTATCTTGTCTGGAAAGGACCGGCAGGGGCATTGACGCTCAGAATGCCTTGGACGCGCGTACGTCCCTGGACAAAAAGGAGAAACCCGAGGGGAAATTAGTCGCGAGGATAGGGAAGGATATGATTACAGATACGGAAATTAATAACTCCCTTCAAGGGCTGCCAAAGTCATTGCAGGAAGAATATAGTAGGCCCGAAAAAAGAAATGAATTAGTGCGGCAGTATTTGGCGACGGAAATTTTATGGCGAAAGGCCAAGCGTCTCGGCTATGAAAAGGATTCGGAGATTAGGCGAAGTGTGGATGAGATCTCAAAACAATTGATTGTGCAGAAGTTGGTGGATAATGAGATGAATGAAAAACTCCAAGCGACGCCGGATCAGCTTGATTTGTATTTTAGGGCGAATAAAGATAAATACTCTACACCGGAGAAAAAAGATGTATCTTTCGATGAAGTTAAGGATAAGGTAACAAGGGACTACTCACAGGAACAGATGAAGGTGATTTATAAGGACCTTGTGGAAGACGCGATAAAGAGCGAGGATGTGGAGATTTATGAAAAACCGATTATAGAGAAAACCAAAACAGAAACAAAAGCAGTAGCCACAGAGAAACAGGATCTGAAGGCTGAAGAACCGAAGAGCTGAAGAAAAAGATGAGGAAAACAATTATTCTATTTTTATCGATGGTGTCTTTGTATTGTTTTGCGGATGATGCCGCGGATACAGACAGGCAGTTCCCTGATGAAGTATTGGTCAATGCGGAGGCGGTGTTTGAGAAATCCCCTATAACTATCGGAGAAAAAGTTAAATACATAATTACCGTCGAAGCGCCGAAAGATACAAAGATTGACTTTCCCGTAATAGATAATACATTAATAAGTTGCGGTTTTGCCGTTAGGGATTTTGGAGAAGAGAAACCTGTCAAAGTCACAAAAAATACGATGCGATGGAAGTATTGGTATTTACTGGATACATACACAATAAGTTCATATACAATTACACCCGTAACGATTCCATATACTTTACTCGACGGCACTAAAGGAAATGCACAGACTAAAGATGCGTTTCTTGAAGTGAAAAGTGTTATTAAGGAAGGCGAAGAAGCAAAGGACATAAAAGATATACAGGGCCCGGTCGAGATTAGGGTTGACTATGGGATGTTTATAATGTTGGGCAGTGTTGTATTGTTAGTAATCCTGATCTTAGGGATTGGAATACCCTATTATTTGCGGCGGAGAAAAATTAAGGCGGAAGAAATAAAAATTATCCCGCCGCATATAATTGCCTTAGATGGCTTGGAAAAAATTAAGGGAATGCAGTTGGATACCGAAGGGAAGATCAAGGAATACTACATTAGTATATCCGCGATAATAAGGCATTACATAGAAAACAGGTTTAATCTGCACGCGCCAGAGAGGACAACCGAAGAATTTTTATACGATATATCGGCGACAAATACTCTTAGCCATGTGTATAAACCTTTATTGAGAGATTTTTTAAAACATTGTGATATGGTGAAATTCGCGAAGTATGGGCCGACAAAGACGGAGATAGACAGCGTGTACGAAACGGCAAAAAGATTTGTGGAGGAAACGATTCCGCGGGAAATAGCGGAAACCAAAAAAGGAGATGCATGATAATTTTTATTGCGGTTTTATTCGCTATAGGATTTTGGTTCGTCATTACTTTTAACAATTTTATCCGCGAAAAAAATCTGATTAATGAGGCATGGAGCGGGATTGATGTGCAGTTGAAGAGGCGTTTTGATCTTATTCCAAATATTGTGGAAACAGTAAAGTGTTACGCGCAGCACGAGAAAAAAATATTTGAAGAGGTTGCTGCTCTTAGGACAAGCAGCTACGGCTTTGCCGGGGCGCGCGAGAGAGGTGAAGCGGAAAACGGGATTACGCGGGGATTAAAATCCCTATTTGCTGTGGCGGAGGCGTATCCAGAGCTCAAGGCGAATCAGAATTTTCTGGCACTGCAAAAAACGCTTTCCGAAATTGAGGATGAAATACAGCTTGCCAGGAGATATTATAACGGGACAGTCAGAAACTATAATATCCGAGTGGAGTCGTTCCCAAGCATGGTGATCGGCAAATTGTGTAATTTTCAGCCAAAAGAATATTTTGAAATAGAGTTAGCGACGCAGAGAGAGACACCAGCAGTAGCAATGTAGAAATTGAAAGTAATCAGTTAAGGCAAATATTTATGTTTAGAATAATTTTATTCGCAACGTTTATTATTTTACACACAGCGTCATTTTGTTGCGCTGAAAACGGTGAAAGGATCACAAGTTTTCACAGTGATATTGTCATACATGAAGATTCTACGATGACTGTGACGGAAACAATTAAGGTGATGTGTCTTAGGCGAAATATAAATCACGGCATCTATAGGGATTTTCCGACTACATATAGCGATGAATATGGAAATAAAAAATATGTCGGTTTTCATCTTCTAGAGACATTAAGGGATGGTAAAAAAGAAGGTAACAGTATAAGTTATCAATCAAACGGCGTTCGCATTTATCTTGGGGACAAGGATGTTTGGCTAAAAGAAGGTGAATACACCTACACTATTAAGTATAAAACCGACAGGCAGCTTGGTTTTTTTGAAGATCACGATGAGCTCTATTGGAATGTTACGGGAACAGGATGGATGTTTCCGATAGACAGCGCGACGGCGACAATTTTTCTTCCAGAGCCTATTTCTAGAGAAAGTTTGAAATTTTACGGCTACACCGGTTCGCAAGGGGCGAGAGATCAGAATTTTACAGTAACTATTGATAAAGACAGTAATCCCAACTTTTATACAACGAAAAACTTGGACGCTTATGAAGGGTTGACGATAGTGGTTACTTGGCCTAAGGGATATATCACGGAACCGTCCAAAGGCAAGCTTTTTGTAGAAGATAATATCAATATAATTTACGGGCTGATCGGATTTATAGTAATGCTTTTGTACTACATTTCTATTTGGAACAAGGTGGGCAAGGATCCTAGAAAAGGGGTTATAATACCTCTTTTTAAGCCACCGGTGGATTTGTCGCCGGCATCGGTAAGGTTCATATCACAAATGGGCTATGATAATAAGTCATTCGCTGCAGCGGTAATAAACATGGCGGTTAAAGGAGTTCTTACTATAACCGAAACAAAAGCAAAGTATAAGCTTACAAAAAAATCGCCGGCGGATTTAACTGTCCTTTCTGTCGAGGAAAAGCAGATTTTTGATTTGCTTTTTAGGACAGCTGATTCGATCGAAGTTAAACAAGTAAACCACACGACATTCAGTAATTGTATATATTCGCTAAAGACAAACTTGAAGAATAGATTTGAGAAAGTATATTTTTTCACGAATATTCACTATTTTGTTGTTGGACTTTTATTATCAATCGTGGCGGCGGTGTTCGCGTGCCTTAACAGACAGGCGGAAAAAACTATTATTTCTGTTTTCTTGATAATTTGGCTAAGTGTGTGGTCTTTCGGCACATTTATGCTTCTTGCGCAGGTTCGGCGTTTATGGAAAATCGCGCTAGAGACCTCATCAAATTTTATTATTGCCGTAGTAGTGACCGTTATTGCCTTTCCTTTTCTAATAGCCCAGATAGCAGGAGTAGTGATATTTATCGTGTACGGATCCTTTAAGAGCTTTCTAATCTTATCGGTTCTGATATCAACGAATGTTCTCTTCTATTATTTGTTGAAGGCCCCGACTATTTTGGGTAGAAAAATTATGGATCAAATAGAGGGTTTTAAAATGTTTCTTTCGGTAGCGGAGAAGGACCGATTAAATATTTTAAACCCGCCGGAGAAAACACCGGAGTTATTTGAAAAATATTTGCCATATGCCTTAGCACTGGATGTGGAACAGCAATGGGCTGAAAAATTTTCTGACGTTCTTAAGGCGGCGGAAGTCGGCGGGC
>Ga0233425_10001684_pt1 | contig 47758 bp, 42 predicted proteins | sample Watercolumn_Towu_2_FD_181712 | JGI IMG/M metagenome (GOLD analysis project Ga0233425, IMG submission 181712) | Freshwater microbial communities from Lake Towuti, South Sulawesi, Indonesia - Watercolumn_Towuti2014_140_MG | ecosystem: Environmental > Aquatic > Freshwater > Lake | place...
CAAGCAGATCAAGAAAGTTAAACCACGGGTGGAAGTCATCCTGCTGACCGGCCACGGTACCGTGCAATTAGGAATCATGAGCCTTAAGATGGGCGCCTTTGACTATGTGATGAAACCGGCTCCCCTCGATGAATTAATAGAAAAAATGGAGTTGGCTTTTGAAAAAAAAGGGGCCTGAAAATCATAGCAGGAATCATCGTGCTTGAAAGTCTCAGCGCCAGTTGAGCCCCCACCCCAAGTTTGAATATTTCCTCCCGGGTCAAAGAGAGGGTCTTCCTTTGACCCGGGGATAAGGAATGGAACGCTGTTTAATCCAACCCTTCCAATTCAAATCGAGCTATTTTGTCTTTAAAGGCGGTTATATCCTTTTTCTCATCCAGGGCCTTTAAGATCTTCTTCTTTCCCTCCAAAGTGCCGAAAAGTAAACAACCGATCAGTCGATTTTCTTGTAAGACAAGTTTGCGGTACGTGCCGGTTTCTTGATTCTGCTCGATAATGGCCTCCAGTTTGTTGTCCGGATCGATATCCCCGGCAGCCAGAAGGTCAATGCCAGCCACTTTGAGCTGGTTGGAAAAGGTGGTCCCGGAATAATCGGTTTTAATTCCGGCCATGTTCAGACCGGCCACTTGGCCCTGTTTTTCCGAGGCCGGCCAGATACCATAGAGCATTCCTCGATGTTCGATACTGTCACCAGCCGCATAAATATCCGGGATCTCCGTTTCCAGGGTATCGGAAACCGGTACCCCCTTGCCGATATTTATCCCTAATTTTTGGGCTAATTCCAGATTGGGCCTGACTCCGGCTGAAATGATGATCAGATCCGTGTCGATTCCACGGCCATCGGTTAAGAGGAGCCCGGTCACCTTTTCGTCGCCGAGGATTTCTTTGGATTGGACTCCCAGATAAAAGGTCAGCCCCATTTGCTCTAAACGGCCTTGTAAAAGGGCGCCGCAAGCCGGATCGGTCTGCCTGGGGAGGAGACGAGGAAAAAATTCGGCTACCGTAACGGCCAGGCCTGTTTTCCGAAGGCTGTTACCGACCTCCAAGCCAAGGAGGCCGCCGCCGATGAGCAGGACTTTTGTCTTGCCGGTGGCAAAAGTTTTGATCGCTAAAGCGTCCTGGATATTGCGCAAGGTGAAGACCCCTTGTTTCTCGGCCCCGGTGATTGGGGGAACGAAAGAATAACTGCCGTTGGCTAATAACAGCTTATCGAAAGGAAAGCGGCTCCCGGAGGCGGTGATAATTTCTTTTTTCTCCCGACCAATGTCCTGGACCTTGCTGTTTAAAAAGAGTTGAATCTTCCGGTCCTGGTACCATTGATTGGAGCGAATCTGCAGCTTGGAAAGCTCCACCTCTCCGGCTAAATATTCCATGAGACGTATCCGGCTATAAAAGGGATAGCCCTCCTCCGTAAATATTTTAATATCTCCCTGGGGATCATTTTTTCTGATGGTTTCAGCGGCGGTGGTTCCGGCCACACCGTTGCCGATGATGATATAATTCATATCTAATGTCCTCCTTGAAGCTATGGTGTTTTTTGTTTATAGTATAATTATTTCCATCAACCTGGCAAGATGTTATTACTATGAAACTTGTTTTAATTCAACCGCCCATCCAGGATTTCTACGATACCGTTATCCGGCTCCAGCCCTTGGGGCTGGCCTATTTAAAGGCGTCGGTGAAAAGACACCTGCCCGATTGGGAGGTGGCCATTAAAGATTTTCATCAGGGCTGGAGCCGGCGAACCATCTCTTGGCCCCAAGAGTTGTTTTATCTAAGAGACTATTACCCCTGGCCGGACCAGAGTCCTTTTTCTTTATTCCATCATTATTATCATTTCGGGGCCCCATTTGAAACGATTGCCGAGGAGACGGCCTTGGAAAAGCCGGATCTGGTGGGGATCTCCTCCCTCTTTTCTCCCTACTATCGAGAGGTCTTGAAATGTGCGGAGGCCATAAAGAGTCGCCTCAATTGTCCGATTGTTCTCGGCGGGTCTCACATCTCAGCCGCCCCGGAAATGATGCTCCGACATCCCGCGGTGGATTGGGTCATTCGAGGTGAAGGGGAAAAGCCTCTGGTGGAATTAATCCGGGCCTGGCAGCGGCAAAAAGGTTTCGAACAGGTTCCAAATCTCGGTTACAAAAAAGACAATCAAATGATTTTTAACCCTCTTGGAGATCCTTACCCTCTGGAGGACTTGTCTCTCCCTGATTTTTCCGACTTAGATCAGGAAAAATACCGGTATGAAAAGTGTCCTTTATGCTTCATCATCAGCTCCCGGGGATGTCCCCACCGCTGTTCTTTTTGTTCGGTACACAGCACCTTTCGCCACTACCAACAACGGCCTGTGGGTGATGTCCTGGAAGAAATCAGGCTTCGCCATCGGCAAGGCTACCGGGTTTTTGATTTCGAAGATGACAACCTCACCTATCATCGAGAAGCCATGATCGCCCTTTGCCGAAGTCTCATTCAGGCCTTTCCCCCTGGAGAAATAGAACTACTGGCCATGAACGGGATCTCTTATGAGAGTCTGGATGCCGAGTTGCTTGGTTGGATGAAGGTCGCCGGCTTTACGCATCTGAATCTTTCCCTGGTCAGTGCCGATGCCTTGGTCCGGAAAAAAAACCGTCGATCTCAAGGGCTGGAGCGATACTTGAATGTCGTCGGGGAGGCCGCCCGGTTGGAATTCAAAATGGTCTCTTATCAGATATTGGGCCTGCCGGAAGAATCCTTGGATTCTATGCTGGAGACTCTACGTTTGAACGCCCAGCTCCCGGTGTTGTTAGGGGCCTCACCTTTTTATTTAACTCCGGGGACTCCTATTGCCGAGACCTTTCCTCCACGAACCGGCGAGGACCTGTTTAAAGCCAGACTCACGGCTATGGCCTTGGAAACCGATCATTGTAAACGGGAAGATCTGTACACCTTATTTGTGACCACCCGGATCATCAATTTTTTTAAAGGACTTCGTTTTAAGGAAGATTTGATTCGGATGGAGGAAGCCTTAAGGCAGGCCCGGGAAGAGGGGAAACGACCGGCCCGGGGTGCAGCAATATTTGAAGCCCTTTTTAAGGAAAGACGCCTTTATGCCGCCACCAAAGAAGGTTTTAAAGTCCTGCCCCGATTTCAGAGTAAACTCTTTTTTAATTTCTGGTCCCGACTCTCCCATATCAGGACCCAGGAAGGGAAAATAATTCGTTTAAAACATGTTTAAGATTAAATCGGATGCTACCAAAGGCGGATAACTTTTTTCCCTTCCCGCAGCTCCCCCCGGATCTTTTCCGTATGTCGCAAGGCGGCCAACTCCCTTTCCAGATCGGCCGGTTTGATTTGAAGCCGTTCGATGATCCAGGGGATGGGAGCACCGCCGGATTCCTTTAAATATTCCAGGATTTTTATCTGTTGAGGATTGAGCTGGACTCCGGACTCTTTTTGAAAAGACTTGGCGGAATGGACGGCCCAGGGATCACAGGTGCGGGCCGGGGAGAGGCCGTCCATATAGCAATCCTCACATAGGGTTCGGCCGTGGAGATCCCTCTCTTCACCGGCTTCGATTTCCTCTTGGCATTTCTCACATTTCATACTAAAAAGCCTCTTCCGGTATATTGACCGCCGACATATCCTCCTGCTGTAAGGCGGCCTGACGGGAAAAAATATTGATCAGGATATTGCGGCAGAAGAAGTGAACCGTCTCGATCTTGCCTCGATAAAAAATGCCGCCGGAGGAATTAGGGTCTGTTGATTTCAAATTATCCCGGGCCGTCAGTCCCTGTTCGAGCATCAACTGGGCCATAACGGCTTCGGACATACATTCCAGGAAGCGGGTGGCGGACAAGGGGATCAGTTGTAATCGGCCCCCCTGGAAATAGTTCATTAACCTCCCGGTATAATCCGCCAGGACCCCGCCGGCTTTTTTGAGCAGATCAAAATCCTGGGTGAAATCCGGATCAGCCAGGTTGGTCTCGGCAAAATGCATCAGTTTTGAGAGCCAGTTCTGAAAGACCGCTCCGCCACCCATCATCAGTTTGCGGCCGATCAGATCCAGGGCCTGGATATAAGTGGTGCCTTCATAAATGGAGGCGCTTTTAATATCCCGGGCATATTGTTCCACTGGAAATTCCCGACAGTAGCCCACGCCGCCGAGGATCTGGATGGCCTCCCGGCAGAGGAGAAAGGCGAAATCAGAACAGTAAGCCTTGACCAAAGGAGTCAGGAGGTCGACGAGTTGTCCGGTTTCTTGGCGGACCTGTTCATCCGGGTCATGGTTGGAAACATCGGTCAGGAAATAAAGCTTCATGATAAAGGCCCTCATGGCCTCCGTCCCGCCCTTTAAGGTCATCAGCATCCGTCTGATGTCTTCGTGTTCTATAATCCTGACTCGTGGGGCGGACCGGGCGGTGAAAAGCGGTCCTTGGACCCTTTCTTTAGCATATATTCGGGCGGCATCATAGGCACTGGCGGCCACACCTAGGGCCAGAAGACCGGTTCCGATGCGGGCCTCGTTCATCATCTGAAACATCTGGGCCAAACCGCTTTGCGGTTCCCCCAGGAGGATCCCCCGGCACCCGCCTTTCTCGCCGAAACTCAGGCCGCAGGTGGCTGATCCGTGAAGACCCATCTTGTGCTCGATGTTGGTGCAAAAGACGTCATTGGGTTCACCTAGGGACCCGTCGGGGTGAACCCATATTTTGGGGACGATAAACAGACTGATGCCTTTAGTTCCCGCCGGGGCGCCTTCAATGCGGCCCAGGACCAGATGAATAATATTTTCAGTCAAGTCGTGTTCACCGCTGCTGATGAAGCGCTTGGTGCCTTCAATCCGGTAAATTCGGGAATCCTCGGCCGAAGGATCGGGTATCGCTTTGGTCCGGATGTGTCCGACATCACTTCCGGCCTCCGGTTCGGTTAAACACATGGTGCCGCCCCAGTGTCCGGTATACATCTTTTGACAAAAGAGATTTTTATCTTCCGGGCGACCGAAAGACTCGATGAGGTGACCGGCCCCGACCGCCAGCCCGGAATAAATCTTCATGGCCGAATTAGCGCTGATGAAATACTCGGCCACTTGACCGAAAATGGATAAGGGAAGACCCTGGCCCCCGTATTCCGGCGAAACAGCCAGGCTGATCCAGCCGTTATCCCGGAGGACCTTCCAGCATTCATGAAAAGAACCCGGGACCTTAACCCGGCCGTTATCGTATATCAGGCCCTGCTGATCACCGTCTTGAAGAGTCGGGCCGACGGCCTCCCTGGCGACCTTAAGGCCTTCGTCCAAAATCATCCTGAAATCCTCCAAGCTGAAGTCCTGGAAGGCTGGATATTTGAGCATGCGCTCCAAATCGAGGTATTCGAAGAGCACAAATTTAGCATCACGGTCATCGCGACGGAAAAAATTCACTCCCATGGAACACTCCTTTCTAAACTGAAACGCAACGGTTTCAGAGTTGGCCTATTAGGTTGATGATGATTGATTTAATATTGGGGAATTATTTAATAAAAATGTAATCTTCTTAAAATTTTGTCAAGTAAATAATGGAATTTTTTTCTTTACCACTGAATCAGAAAAGACTATGATGCCCCAAAAGAAAAGCGCGGAGAACCGGGAGGCTTTTATGACCAAGCTCGTTAGGTCGGTAAATCTGAATTTTTTGATTATTTTGATCCTGCTCGTTTTAAATGCCAATCCCCTCTGGGCTGGCAAGAAAAAAAACGGACCGCGTAAAGATAAAGACCGGGCGAAGATTATGCAAGTCGTCATGGAATGGGTGCCGGCACTGCGTTCCGGTGACGTTGAAAAAAACCTGGCCTTCTTTACGGAAGATATAGTCATTGCCGGACCTGGAAGTAACGAGCTTTATGCGGGGCCAAAAGCTGTCAGAGATCTTTTAACCAGAATCCTGGACGGTTATAAACCGGAAAATGGGTCGATAAAAGTGCAGACCATTCAAGTCAATGGGGAATGGGCGGAATTATGTGCTAAATTTTCCGTTGTTTGGGAACCCAAAAAAGAGGGGATCAAACGGGTGGAGGAATCAAGTAATTATTTCTGGCTTCTTAAAAAACAGCCCGATGAGTCCTGGAAAATTGCCCGCTTTCTTTTTTATCCGGATAATTGAATTTAGGGAAGGAGTTGCAACTCCCCCTGATTAATCTTTAAGACATGATCGGCCAGGCGCTTGGTCTGATCCTGATCGTGTGTGGACATAATGATCGTCGAACGCCTATCCTTTTTTATGTCCCTCAAAATATTTTCGATGATTTCCGTATTTTTTTGATCCACGGAGGCGGTCGGTTCATCCAGAAAAAGGATTTCCGGTTCAATCACCAGCGCCCGGGCCAGACCCAACCTCTGAGTCTCTCCGCTGGAGAGGGTCAGGGCATTCTGTTTCTTTTTATGACTCAGGCTCACAAACTGGAGGGCCCGGTCCACTTTGCTTTTTATTTCCTCTCGGCTCCTTCCCCTTAGTTGCAATCCATAAGCGACATTTTTAAAGACCGTCGTATTAAAGGTCCCGACTTTCGGCAGGACCAGGGAGATGCGGCGTTTTAAATTTAAATCGATGGTTTCCTTTTGGTCTCCTGAATAAAAGGCGACTTCTCCCTGATCCGGTTTTTCCAAAAGGGCACAGATTCGGAGCAGGGTGGACTTGCCGCAGCCGTTTGGACCGATGAGGGCATAAATTCCATTGGCTTCAAAAGAAAAGCTGCAGCCGTGAAAAACCTCCTGCCCGGGGTAACTTTTCCAGATTTGGTTTATTTCTAATCGTAAGGTCATGATCAAATCTTCTTTTTTTGAAACCAATGCAATAAAAAATTAATCATCAGGGAAATCCCCAGAAGAATGATCCCCAGAGCCAAAGCCAATTCGAAATTTCCTTTATCGGTTTCCAGGGCAATGGTCGTGGTCATGACCCGGGTCAGCCCGGCGATATTTCCCCCGACAATCAAGATGGCCCCCACTTCGGCCATGACCCGGCCGAAACCGGCGATGATTCCGGACATGATTCCATAACGGGCTTCCCTTATGATAGCCAACGAAACCTGGAAGGGGGACGCCCCCAGGCTGACGGCCGCTTGGCGAATGACAGGATTGATTCCGATTAAAGCCGAATGGCACAAAGAACAGACAATGGGAAAGGCCAAGATAGTCTGGGCAATGACCATGGCCGAGGGAGAATACAATAAGCCCAGAAAGCCGAGGGGCCCGCTTCGGGAGAGGATTAGGTAGACAAACAGGCCGACGACAACCGGAGGCAGACCCATCAAAGTATGCAAAACGGTTATCAGCAATCCCTGACTGGGAAATCGTTTTAACCCCAGAAGAGCGGCCAGGGGGAGAGCGAAGATCGTGGAAATCAAAAGGGCCAGACCGGAGACTTTCAGGGACAGAAAGATGATCCCCAATAATTCTCTGTTTAAACCAACAATAAGATAAAAGGCGGCTTGAAAGCCGTTGATAATTGATTCCATATAATCCGGAAATTCGTATTGGGCGAAGTTTTCTCTCTCCCAAGGGCAGTGATCAATCAGGAAGATGATCTTCGTCGACTCCCGAGCGCTAAACGCCGGATATTTTCTCTAGATCTTACTTACAGCAATGAACCAAATATGTCAAGGTTGGCATATGAAAAATCTTGGCAACAGTTGGCTTGCTTTTCGGGAGAAAGGATATACAATACTCAAACACAATTATGTCAAAAGGGATCAATTTCAGAGAATCTATGGGAGTCAAAAGGCCTTCGAATCCATCTCCAGGTGGTTTTTATGGTTGGTGGATCGTCTTGGGGGGTACGGGAATATTATTTGTTTCTTCCGGTATCGGGTTTTATGGTCATGGGGCCATCCTTGATCCCTTACGGGCGCAATACGGTTGGTCCAAGGGGACTATTTCTTCGGCCGTGACCATGTATTTTGCCGTAGCGGGAATCATGGGTTTGCTGGTCGGACGACTGATTGACCGCTATGGCCCAAGGATGATGCTGATCCTGGGATCAGTGGTCATGGGCCTCGGGCTATGTCTTTTAAGCCGGGTCTCGGAACTCTGGCAGTTTTTCGCCGTTTATTTTCTCATTTCCATTGGCTGGAGCGGGGCCTCCCTGGTCTCCATCAGCACGGTGATTGCTAACTGGTTTTTCCGGCGACGCGGTTTGGCCATGAGTCTGACCATGACCGGTTTAAGCCTAGGAGGGATGGTCCTGGTGCCGTTTTCGATTTATCTGACCTCCAACTGGGGATTGCAGGTGAGTCTGCCCATCCTGGGAGCGGTATACTGGGCGGTGGTCATTCCGACGGCGATTTTTATTATCAAACAGCGACCTTCAGACCTGGGACAGTTCCCGGATGGAGAAAGCCCGAACATCCCTTCGGAAAGGACGCCGGCCGGCCGGATATCCTATTCCTCCCAACTCCAGGTCTGGACACGGGGCGAGGCCTTAAAGACAACCGCCTTCTGGGCCATAGTGGGGTCTTTTTTTCTGGCCTTGAACGGACAGATCGCCTTTCTGGTCCACCAAGTCTCTTTTCTCAGTCAGACCCTGGGGGTGAAGGGAGCCGCCGCGGCAGTAAGCCTTACCGCCGGGGCCAGCATCATCGGCCGGCTGGGTCTGGGATGGATTGCCGATCGATCGGATAAGAGGTTTTTGGCCATGATCTGTTTTTTTGTTCAGAGTGTGGCCGTCCTGGCCATGGCCTATCACCGTGAGGACATCATACTCTACCTAGGAACGTTGGCCTTCGGTTTGACCATGGGCGGAATCGTTATGCTCCAGTCTCTGCTTATCGGGGAGTGCTTCGGGATGGTTTCCTTCGGCACGATCTCGGGATTGGCCGGAGTCTTTTCCGTTTCAGGGGCCTCCATCGGGCCGATGATCGCCGGGTTGATCTTCGATGCCACCCTGGATTATCGGGCGGCTTTTACCATTTTCTCGGCAGCCGGATTTTTGGGTATGGCGACGGTTTATTTCGCCAAGCCCCCGTTGAAACCTTTATCGAAGATAGAAGAAGGACGATATCGGAATAGATGATATCCAAGGAGAAAGTCTTGACGGTTTTGGAAACCGACATCCTGGCCGAGGGCCTTTCTTTCCCGGAAAGCCCCCGCTGGCATGATCAACGAATATGGATCTCCGATATGCACACCGGTTGGGTGATGACGCTTGATCTGGATGGTAATCTGGAAAAAATAGTTCAAGTCCCAGAGTCCCCATCGGGTCTGGGTTGGCTTCCCGATGGCCGATTACTGGTGGTCTCCATGATTGATCGCCGCCTCCTCAGGCTCGATCCGGAAGGGCTTGCCGAGGTGGCCGACTTACGCCGATTGGCCTCCTTTCATTGCAATGACATGGTCGTCGATGATCAGGGGCGGGCCTATATTGGAAACTTCGGTTTTGATTTTACGGCCAATGCTTCCAAAAAACCGGCTGAGCTCGTTTTAGTTACTCCAGATGGCCAGGCGCGCCGGGTAGCCGGTGATCTGTTCTTCCCCAATGGAACGGTCATAACTCCCGACGGTCAAACCCTCATCGTGGCCGAGACCTTCGGCCATCGTCTGACCGCCTTTGATATCCGGGGGGACGGAACGTTAGGCCATAGCCGTCTCTGGGCCGATTTGAAAGGCCTTTATCCGGACGGGATCTGTCTGGACGCTGAAGGGGCCGTTTGGGTGGCCGCCCCTCATCCCGGTGTAGTTTTTCGGGTTCGCCAGGGCGGCCGGGTCACTCATCGGGTCAAAGTTTCAACCAAGCCTTATGCCTGCATGTTGGGCGGACCGGAGCGCCGGACGCTGATCATTTGTACGGCAGGCTCTTCTATTGCCAGCGGGAGAATAGAAATCGTAGAGGTTGCTGTGCCCGGGGCCGGATGGCCGTGAGGAGGGGAGATACACATCCGCTTGTTTCCTGCAATTACTCTCCTAGGGAAACCTTAGGCTTCCTGCAGGTTCCTCCAGCCCCAGACGACCCTGCCGATGATGAGTCGCTTAAGGTCATCGGTCCAGGCCGGTTCAGGGGGGACTTCCCGGTTGTCCGAACTGATAATGAGGGCCTGCGATTTGGCATATACCCGTTTTACCTGACATTCCCCCCCCTTGGTTCTGACCCCATAAATGCGGCCGTTCTTGAAATCCATCTTTCCCCGGGGGTCATCCCGATCGATCAGGACGATATCTCCCGGGAAAAGTGTAGGTATCATCGATTCCTCCCCCCGGCCGATTTCGATGGCCACGAAGTCATGGGTCTTGCGTCCCTGCAGTTTAGGGGAGTAAAGCCAGACATAGGAGGTAATTTCATTTTCCGGGATTACCCTTCCCGGTCCTGCGGCGATCTTCCCGGCCAGCAAAGGGGCTTTAAAATACTGATTCTCCTCGTCGAAGCCGGAGGTATTCTTTTTCCCCTCTCTTCTTCCGGTAAGCAGTTCCTCCATGGAAATCCCTAATTCTTTTGAGAGCTTATAGAGTACGGGGGCCTCCGGGATACTCCCCTTTTTGACATATCCCCAAACGGCGGAATAGGCCACGTCGATTTTTTCGCTGAGTCTTTTAATGTTCAACCCACTCCGAAGAATGAGTTCCCCCAGTCTTTCACCAAAGGCCTTTGAATTTGACGCCATGTTATTTTATCTCTTTTAAGATTTTTTTATTTGACAATATATCTCAATTGAGATATATTGCAACTAAAAAATACATCCCACTTCAGTCCATCCCTGTTACATCCCTGGGAAAAGAAAAGGTGACTTCGATGATCGAGTATCTTTATGCCTTTAAACATGTTCCTCTTTGGTTTTGGGCTCTGGGGGCGGCCGGAATAACCGCCACCGTGCTCATTATTCTTTCAGATTCCTGCCGTTTTCAAGGGTCCTATGGGAGAGTCCGGTCCTTCCGCGAATATACCGGATCAACCAATGGCTGGGTAAAAAATGAATCAGCTGGCTAATTGGACCTTGGTGGCTTGGGCGGCATTCAGCCGGGCTTTAAGAGTAATCCTCCTGCCTTGTTGCAGCGAGGATATATTTTAATAGAAGGCAACTTGATTAGGATTCATTTTTCCAATGCCTGCAGGTAGAGAGGCCTAGATTTTGGATCTTAAAACCGTTCTAATCAGATTTTAATAGTTCATTGATTTCTTGAATTAATATTGGCAAGTGGTTTACGACAGCCTTCCAAACAATCATCTCGTCAATAATGTCGTAACCATGGATCAATATATTTCTGAACCCGATAATCCGATAATGTTCAGAAATTTTTTCTATCAATTCTTGATCGATTTTCTTTATCCTGGTAAGCGCTTCCCCGATAATCTCAAAATCCCTTTCAACTGCTCTCTGTGTCACAAGGTTATCCCGGTAGGTATTGAAATCCATACCGCGAACAAAACTTTGTATTTCCTCAGCAGCCTGCAGGATATCTACAAAGTTCTTTCTTATTTCATTTTTCATAAATCATAGTCCTTGTCTTCTCAACAGATTCCCTAAAAAAAGGATTTTTGAATGGCTTATCTACTACGAGATCGATTTCTCGGCGGAATATCCTTTCCAATTGCTCTTTCAGCTCAAAATATTTGCTAAAAAAATCTATATCCTCGTCAGAATCAAAAACCACCAGAACATCGACGTCGCTGCTTTGAGAAAAGGCTTGTGTAATAGCCGAGCCGAATAGGCTAAGTTTCCTTACAGGGAGATTCCGGCAGACATTTTCAATATCCGGTCTGAATTGTTCTATATCAATCATAGAAATCAGCTCCTTTTTTCTTTCAATTTAGCCTGCCGAACATGATAGCAAAAGGTTTAGCCAAAGACAAGTCGTAGAAAGACCTATCAAATATTTGACCCTAAGCAAAAGAACTCACCTTTTGCATTTAGAAGACCGACTTGAAAGTTTTTTGACCCTCGCGTTAAAAAAATTATGTGGGAATTCAACTCAATCACCTGGTTCGATCATCTTCTTCTTGGAATTTCAATACCGGAATTCGAGTTAGTGAATGAAATGAAGAACGTCCCCTTTTACTGACTTCTTTTTGTTTCATATCAAACGGTTAACTTGGCCCGACCCCCCATTGGTGTATTGCCAGCACCGCTCTTGGCCAAGGTCCTAAGAGTATTTATTTTTTTGACCGGCATTTTGATCGAGTGGAAGGTCTTACCCGTTTGAATCCCTAAATTTCGGATTATATCTTCCTTCCCCCGGCTTCGGACGAATAAGTTTAACCGGCCAAGCAGTACAACTTCAAAAAATATTAATAGATCGGTTTCTTTTCTTCCAGGAAGCGGGAAAGGTTTCCTTTGATCTTCCAAAGTCAGCCAAGGGAGAAGTCTCTGCGTGATAAGACCAGCTTTTCCAATTCTATCTTCGTAGCAATCAGCCGAATTATTTTTCTTCTGCCAGCCAGTTATTTTTAAAAGATTCAAATTTTCCCTGAGCGACAGTCCGGCGGATTTCGGCCATCAGGGATTCCATAAAGTACAGATTGTGAACGGCCGCCAGATGCACGGCCAGGGGTTCTTTGGTCAGGAAGAGATGTCGGAGGAAGGCCCGTGAATGGCCTCGGCAGGTCGGGCAAGGGCAATCTTCTGCGATGGGCCTCGGGTCATTTTTAAAGGCCTCATTAAGGATTCTCAGCCTGAAATGCGGCTTGTTTTTGACCAGGAACGTTCCGGTGGCGGCCAGGCGGGTTGGGGCTACGCAGTCAAAAAAATCGATTCCCTGAGCGACCATTTCAAAGATGTCCTCCACCATACCGATGCCTAGAAAATGACGGGGTTTGGCCCGGGGAAGATGAGGGATGGTCCAATTTAGGACCTGAATCATTTCCCTCTTGGAGCTTCCCAGAAATCCTCCGATGGCAAAACCGTTGAAAGGGTGCTTGGCCAGGAAACGGGCGCTGGTTTCCCGGAGTTCCTGAAAGGCCCCGCCTTGAACAATTCCGAAAAGGGCCTGTCCTTGAGAAGAAGGGTTTGGGAATTTCGCCAGGGACCGTTCGGCCCAACGATGGGTCCGTTCCATGGCTGCCTGGGTCTCCTCAAAATTATGAAAAGGAGAAGTGCATTCATCGAGGACCATAATGATATCGGCCCCGAGGTCTTGTCCGCTTTGAACCACCTGTTCCGGCGTAAAGCAATGCCGGGAACCATCCCGGTAGGAGATAAATTCCACACCGTCCTCGGAGACCCTGATTAGGGATTTCCCCGGTTTAGCCCCATAGACTCTCTTCCTTTCGCCCTTTTCCGAAGACAGGGCCGAAACCTTTCCTCCTCCTTTCTCCTTAGCTAAGCCCAGACTTAGGACTTGAAATCCTCCTGAATCGATCAGGAGAGGTTTTTCCCACCCCATGAATCGGTGAAGACCGCCCATATGATGAATAAGGTCTATTCCGGGGTGAAGGTGTAAATGATAGGCATTGGTGATGAGGGCTTGAATAGAGAGGCCGGCCAGATCCAAGGGGGAAAGGGATTTTACCGCCCCCCGGGTGGCTACTGGGATATAGGCGGGTGTTTCGATGCTTCCATGTGGGGTTAGAATTCGGCCGGTCCGGGCCCGGCCTTCTTCGGCCAGGATTTGGAAGGAGAACCTAGCCATCTTTTTTATAGAATTCAGGGTACAGTTTTTCAGCGCAGGAAGGGCAGATTCCGTGGCTGAACATCGCTTCCGTATGCCTTCGGAGATATTCTTCTATTTGATTCCAATAACCCCGGTCATCCCGTATCTTTTTACAGGAAGCACAAATGGGTAACAACCCGCTCAATTGTTTAACATTGGATAAGGCCTCCTGAAGTTCCGTGACCAGCCTCTCCCTCTCCTCTTCGGCTTTCATCTCCTTGGAGATCAGGGTCAGACATCCATTGGAAAGATAGGTCCGGTCTTCGGGGTACATTTCTACGATAGCCTGATCTCTCAACCAAAAGGTTTGATCATCGGGCAAGGCGATTTTATAGATGGCTTCGAAGATCCCGCTTTTTACGACCTCCTGGCGTAGTTGTTCTCGGGTGCGGAATAATTCCTGCTGATCGATGACGTCTTTTTTGACTATCGATTCCTGATCCTGGTATTGATAAACCCTTTGTTCCACCACTCCCCGGCGGAAGATCTCGGCCACCTCCGAAGCCGAACAACGGAATAATTCTCGTATTCGACGGCTGGTGTATTCATGCCAGACATTGGGGTCACCCTCCTGCCAGGCGGCCAGGTAGCACATGGCGGGGTTGTCCAGGTCCTCGAAAAGACGATAGAGGGAAAGGCAATGGGCCACACGGTTTTTGATTTTTTGGCCGTACGGGCCGGTCAGAATTTGTCCGCAGTATTCCGGGTCGTTGATCCATTCCATAGTTGATTCATCCACTAGAATTGACAGTTGAAATCTACGAAGAAGGGAGGCGGTCTAGTAACTGTTTGATCAAAGCCGTTCCCTGTCCAGGACTTTCCAGATCGGCCACCCCGACAATGAATCGCCCCTTTTGTTTTAGCAACAGACCCTTATGAAGAGGATCGATGCTGAAGAGCAGCGATCCTTCCGAATCGGAGGTTCTGGTTGGATTTAGCCAGGCATCTTTGACGTATCGGGCATAGTGGTCTAAGATTTTTCCGGCCGATTCCGGAGATTTTTCGATTAAAACGAAAACCCTGAATTTTTTTTCACTCCGGAGGGCTGAGGCGATTAGGCCCTGACGGAAAAAGGCATAGCCCAACAGGCCTTCCGGATAATAGCGCTCGGTCTGGGGGACAAGGGAGGGAATACTCAGGAGGTCTAATTCCCTAGGTTTTCCTTTATCGGTGGGCAAGGCTTTGGAAATGGCCAAAGCACAGGTTTTAAGAATGGAGGGTTCTATCTGGGAGGTGCCTGAAGCGGCTATTTGGACAAAGTAGCGGTCCTGATAAAAGATCAATTGTGACGGATTAATGAACCCCTCGGCCCCGAAAGGTACAAACTGGGCCTCCGGTTTTCGGTACTGGGCATAAATCCCAAAGGCATCCAGAAGAGAGCCCATCTTATAAATGTCGGCGGCTAGGCCGATCTGTCCATTCGATTCTTTTTGGGCATAAAAGCCCGAGGCCAGGCGTTCAAACCCATAAGGGTAATACAGTTCGGCCTCACCGTTGATGTAGTTGAATAAATCATCTCGAGTGTAGGTCTTGACCGGATCATCTAAAACCCATTCCGGAGAGAATCCCGGAATGGGCATTAGTTTTTCCAGCGGCTTCTCTTGGGCATAAATCCAGGAAGGAGGACAGAGGAGGAGACAAAGACCGGCAGCCAGCAGAATGATGGGGAGGCGGATTCTGATCATGAGGGATGTTTTCCTTTGAGGTCCTCTGGCTTATGCAAAAGTTGCTCTGGCTTGAGCCATTTTCCGGCTGATGTTTAGGCCTCGAACGCATCGGGCCACACAGGTGGAACAAGACAAACAGGTGGAGGCCAGGGCCTGAGCCGGGATTTCCTGATAAGTCTCCTTGGCCAATTGAGGGACCTTATAGCCTTCGTAATACATCAGAGCACGGTTGATGGTGCTGATGGCCACCCCTTTGGGACAGGTGCCTTCACATTGTCCGCAGTGGCGGCAGTAGTAGGAATCGATAGCCCGGGCATAGCCTTGAAGAATGCGCTCATCCGTTTTCGTCAGTTTCGTTCCCATGACCGAGACCATCTGCTTGACCTGTTCGAGGGTCCTCATTCCCGGAATGGCGTTGGTGACATTCTTATCTTGAAGCACCCATTTCAGGTTGGCGGCCGCCTGATCCGGGGTTAAGGCCTTGGCTTCCTCCCTCGTCTTGTAACCACCCATCTGGATTTTCATGGCAATCACGCCAAGACCGGCTGCCGAGGCCCTGGCGATGGCCTCTTTGACGGCCGGGTCTGACTTGAAGTTGTAAGCCACTTGAATGGTATCGAAAAACTTTTCTGGATCATCCACCACGCCATTAATGACCGCTGCCTGGTTAGTATGAGTAGTAATACCGAAGAATCGGACTTTACCCTGTGCCTTGAGTCTGAGGTAAGCTTCCCGTACCTCGGGAATGAAGGCCCGTTGGGGACTGTCAAGGTTGTGGAGTTGGATCAGGTCAATATAATCGATCTGAAGATTGGAAAGGCTCGTCTCGACGTCCTTGATGATGGCCTCTTTGGTGTTCGATTTCGGCTGGGTTTTGGTGGCCACGTAAACCTTGTCGCGTATTCCTTTGATCGCCTTCCCGACGATCTCTTCGCTTCTCCCTCCCAGATAAACGCGCGCCGTATCCACATAGTTGATCCCCATGTCCAATCCGGTCCGGATTACCTCAAACTCCGGCGTGAGCATGGCCCCGAAGCTGAGGGTGGTGACCTTAAGCCCGGTCCGGCCCAGAGTGCGATAAACCGGTTGTGAACTCTGGGGGGATGAAGAGGCCGCCAATTCTCTTATTCCGCCGGCCCCGACAGCCGTGGCCGCCGCACCGGCCAAGCCTATTTTTAAAAAGGTTCGACGATTCAATGGGGAGTTACTGGATTCCATTATTACACTCTCCTTTCTTCTTGTCCTTGCGGATTATGACAGGGGTTTATCGGATCCATGGATAAGGATTCACGGGACCGAGGATTCGGGGTAAAGTCTAAGGACTTCCAATTCGCTTACATTTCATCATGGGTATCATTTTACATCATTTTTTCTTATTTTGCGACTTAATTTCTTTAGCGTCAAGTAAGTCGAATCTGAAAAAATTTTGGGCAGGGTCTTATCCAAGATGAGTGTAGAACTCCCTTGGCCGGAGTTCCAGGAAATTTCCTTGGGAGGACAGATATTTTCTCAGCTCCAGGCACAGGTGGCATCTGGAGACATATCCTCCAGGGTTTTCGGCAAAGCCCTTATCCCTGACAAAGTTAAACAGTCCTTCCATATCTTCTTGGATTAAATAGCCTAATATGGGCATTTTTTCCGGATCGATCCCTTCCTTCAAGAGCTGGTCCATTTCCAGCCAATTGCCCAGGGAAATTCCTCCGCAGAAACCGGGAAGAAGATTTCCGTAATTGTCAAAATGATTATGCCAGCCTCGTAAAAAAGGCATCAGGCAGGTTTCCCGGAAAAAGTGCCCGGCCGGGAAGGCGGGGTAACGATTTTGTAACTGTATGGCCGCCCGTCCCATGAGGAATAACTCCACTCGGTCAGCCCAGTTCGTCTTTGGGGTCCGTTCCAGAAATTCCTCCAGGGGGAGACGCTCCTGGATACCCAGGAGGTTGAAGAGCCTGAAAAATTCCAGTTGATAAACGATGACATTCCGGCCGAAAACTTTTAGGGCCATTTCGATTCCCCGCCGGGTTCGTTCAAAGGGAACAAATTCGGCATAGTAGGGATTCACCGAAATCATGATCCCCTTCAGGCCGGCTTTTTTCAGTATGTTAAGCTTTTCTTTGGTCTCTTTTTCGTTATGACACCAGAAGCAATTGGTTTCCACAAAGGTTGAAGGGATCTTTAACTTAGTGGCCAAGGAAGTCGCTTTAACCAGGAGATCGAAATTCAGAAAAGGTTCTCCTCCCGTAAAATGGAGTCCCTCGTTGACCCCTATGGCGCTGGGTCCCCAGGTACTGGACCTGATTCTGCCGGCCAGACCGGACAGCCCTTTTTTTAGATCGTCTTCCGATATCCAGTCCCCTTTCCATTTTGGAGAACAGGCATAGAGGCAATGACGGCACCTGGCCGGGCATTGATAGGAAAGGATCAGGCCTCCGGAAATAGGTTGTGGTATTGGAATGGTTTTCATGTTAATAGTCAACAGGTTGGTGAAAAAGGCCCATCTGCTGTGTTGCCCTCATCCCTCGTCATTGCGGCGTATTTCAATATACGCCTCACTCCTCGGAATTTCTTCGCGCAAAGGGCAGCGCTTAGGCCCATCCCTTCGAGACGGGTCCCTGGTTTCGGGACGCCTTGCATCTGGACCTTTTTGACCAACCTGTATAAAATGGTTTTTTGAACAATGTCTTATAATGTATTATTGTATTAGAGAAAAATTATTTTCTTCAATCTTGAACCCGATGCTTTATTATTATATATCCATTTAAAGGAAAAAAGATAGTCGCAGTTCAGGAGGTTTTATCAGTGCAGTATTCAACCGTAACTAAAGAACCCGAAAGGGATGAACAAGCGGAAATTCTGAAGGCCTTAGCTTTAGAGATGGTCTTGAAGGTTCATCGGAAGGCCAGACACGGCCTCAGGATCAACCTCCAGAGCTCATTGGATCGTGACCTGTCTTTTGACAGCCTGGCGCGCATTGAGTTTCTCCTCCAGATCGAGCGGACCTTCATGGTCAAGCTGCCGGAAGAGACCTTGCAGAAGGCGGAAACCCTGGGCCAAATCCTGGAGGCCCTTCAGGCAATCCGGGACATTGATGGATCCATGCCTATGAATGCCAGGAGAGATAAAAGTATAGTCCTTCCCTCAGAAGGCCGCTCAGAACCGACCGGGGCCGGGACCTTACTGGAGGCCCTGGACTGGCACGTCCGGGCCGACCCCAATCGGACTCAAATTATCTATACCTCGGAATCCGCTGAGGAGCGGATCAGCTATGGAACCCTGAAAAGCAGGGCCGAGGCGGTGGCGGCCGGGCTTCAGCAGGAAGGGTTAAGGGCCCGTCAGACGGTGGCTATCATGATGCCCACCTCACCGGAATATTTCTATGCCTATTTCGGTATCCTTCTGGCCGGAGGTATCCCGGTGCCGATTTATCCCCCGGCCCGATTGTCCCAAATCGAAGACCATGTGCGTCGTCATACGGGAATCCTTAACAATGCCCAATGTACGGTTTTAATTACCGTCCCGGAGGCTATGTCTGTGGCCCGCCTGTTGGAAGCCTCTGTCCCGGGATTAAGGAAGGTGACCACAGCCGAGACCCTGATGAGCCGAAGAGAGGAATTAATCCGGGTGCCGGTACAGACGAGTGATATCGCCTTTATTCAATATACTTCAGGTAGTACCGGCAATCCCAAAGGAGTGGTCCTGACCCATGCCAATTTGCTGGCCAATATCCGGGCTATCGGCTCTGCCGTCCACATTCTTCCCGAAGATGTCTTTATCAGCTGGCTACCCCTCTATCATGACATGGGATTAATCAGTACCTGGCTGGCCAGCCTTTATTTCTGCAATCCCTTTGTGGTCATGTCGCCATTGGATTTTCTGAGCCGGCCGGAAAGATGGTTATGGGCCATCCATCGATATAGAGGATCATTAACGGCAGCCCCTAACTTTGCCTACGAATTGTGCCTTAAAAGGATCGATGATGAACGGCTTTTTGGTCTGGATCTTTCCAGCGTTAGGGTCATGGCCAATGGGGCCGAACCGGTCAGTCCGGAAACCATGGAGCGCTTTTCCAGACGATTCAGTCCATACGGATTTAATCCCCAGGCCATGTCGGCCGTATATGGATTGGCTGAAGCTACGGTCGGACTCCTGGTTCCGGCAGTGGGGCGGGGACCCCTGATCGATTCCATTCAAAGAGATCCTTTTGTCCGCTACCGCAAAGCCCTGCCGGCCCGTCCGGATGATCCGAACCCTCTCCGTTTTCCCGCCTGCGGCAGACCGTTACCCGGTCACGAAGTGCGTATTGTTGATGAAACCGGTTTGGAAGTCGGCGAAAGGGTGGAAGGGCATTTGGAGTTTAAAGGGCCTTCGGCAACGAGCGGTTACTACAACAATCCAGAAGAAACTAAAAAACTGATCAGGGACGGCTGGCTGAATAGTGGTGATCGGGCCTATACGGCCGAGGGCGAGGTTTATATCACCGGCCGGGTTAAGGATATCATCATCCGGGCCGGCCGTAATATTTATCCTCATGAATTGGAGAATGCCGTGGGGGCTTTGGCCGGGGTGCGTAAAGGGTGTGTGGCTGTCTTCGGCAGTCCGGACCCGAATTCCGGCACGGAGCGTCTGATTGTTCTGGCGGAAACGAATCTGAATAAGGGCGAAGAGCGAGAGGCTTTGAAGGAGGCGATTTTCCGGAAAACAGTAGAAGTCCTGGGCGAGCCGCCGGATGAGGTGATGCTGGCTCCGATTCATACGGTGCTGAAAACCTCAAGCGGCAAGATACGACGATCAGCCAGCCGGGAACTTTATGAATCGGGATTGATCGGTGGCCGGTCCCAAGGGGTCTGGCGGCAGGTGATACGCTTGTCCTGGCAGGCCGCCCTGGCCAAAGGCCGGCGATGGCTGACTGTAGGAAGAGAGTTCCTTTATGCTGCCTATTTCTGGACCCTGCTGACGCCGATTGCCCTGGTCACCTGGTTGTTTACGGTGATTTTTTCCGGGGCAACGGGTGGGGGGTGGACCATTAACCGTTTGGCCTCCCGGCTATTTCTGAAACTCTCCGGTATTCCTTTTCAGATCCGGGGTCTGGAACATGTGCCTGTCCATCAACCCCATATACTGGTAGCCAACCATGCCAGTTATTTAGACGGCTTGATATTGTTTGCGGCTCTGCCCGGCCCTTACCGTTTTGTGGTCAAGAAAGAGATCCAACAAAATTTCTGGGCCGCCCTTTATCTGCGGCGTCTCGGGGTGGAGTTTGTCGAACGGTTCATTGTCCAGCAGAGCCTGGAGGATGTAGAAAGGATGGCCGCCGAGATCGGTCGGGGCCATTCTCTGGCCTTCTTTCCTGAAGGCACTTTTCTGCGCATGACCGGTCTGTTGCCCTTTCACCTGGGGGCCTTTGTTCTGGCCATGAAAGGAAACCTGCCGGTCCTGCCGGTAGCCCTTCGAGGCACTCGGGCTCTACTCCGAGATACTCAATGGTTTCCCAGACGGGGACCAATTGAAGTGACCATCTCCAAACCTATCCTGCCTCCACAAGACGAGTCGGACGTCTTTTCCGGGGCCATCCGAATGCGCGATGAAGCCCGGACTGAAATCCTTCGACACTGCGGCGAACCGGATGAGGGTTCGTATTAACGGCTCAAGGTTCAAGTTGTAAAGTTTAAGGGGAAAGAATAACCTATCAGCATTTATAATCTTCATGTACAAGCTCCAGGATTTTGAATGAAATAGGATCAAGAAAAAAGGATGTGGCACCCAAAGGGAGCCTTTTATCAGTACGTATTTTCTTTTTCTTTCTAAGAGGAAGTAATGGCATTATGAAAAAAACTGATACGATTAAATCAAATGGAAAACGACCCCTTTGGTGTAAGTAGGCCTGATAAGGCCAAAGAACAGGAGGAAGACCATGCCAGCGTATGATTATGACATCGGTATTATAGGCGGAGGGGCTGCCGGGTTAACCGTCGCCTCCGGTTCGGCTCAATTGGGCGCCAAAACACTTTTGATTGAAAAGGAAAAAGAATTGGGAGGGGATTGTCTTCATTTCGGATGTGTCCCGAGCAAAACGCTGATCAAATCCGCTCAGGTGTACCACCTGATGAAAAAGGCCAAAGCCTTTGGATTGCCGGAATTGGACAGGCCCCCGGTTGACTTCAAACAGATTTCCAATCGAATCCGTTCGGTCATTTCCGTGATACAAAGACATGATTCTGAAGAGAGGTTCTGCCGTCTGGGCGCAAAAGTGGTCTTTGGTGAGCCTGAATTTACGGATGACCATACCGTTCGCCTGAACGGCAAAACCTATTCTGCAAAAAATTGGGTCATTGCTACAGGTTCTTCGGCGGCCATTCCTCCTATTCCCGGGCTGAATAAAACGCCGTTTATGACTAACCGTGAGCTTTTTTATTTGGCCAGCCTCCCGAAATCCATGATCATTTTGGGCGGAGGGCCCATTGGCTGCGAGATGGGACAGGCCTTCAATCGTCTGGGAACGAACATTTCCATTATCGACGGGGGTGCGCAGATATTGGGCAAAGAAGATCGGGACATGGCTCAGTTGACTATGGACGCCATGGAGTCCGAAGGCGTTTCCTTTTATTTGAACAGTTCCATCGAATCTGTCATAGATCTCGACGGACAAAAAGAAGTCCAAATAAAAGATAAAAGCGGAACATCCATGAGCCTGAAAGCCGAAACGATACTGGTTGCCCTGGGCAGAAAACCCAATATCGAGAATCTTGGACTGGAAAAAATAGGCGTTAAAACAGACCGGCGAGGCATACAGGTGGACAGCCGATTGAGAACAACTCAAAACCATATCTATGCGGCCGGGGATGTTTCCGGAGGGTTTCAGTTTACCCATGCCGCTGGTTATCAGGGCGGCCTTGTGATCAGTAATGCCATTTTTCATATACCCAGAAAAGCGGACTATACCTGGCTCCCGTGGTGTACCTACACCGATCCGCAGCTCGGAAGCATCGGCCTGAATGAAACCATGGCCAAAGCCGCCGGAATTGATTATTCCGTATGGACAGAGGAATTTAAAAACAATGACAGAAGTCTTGCCGAAGGCGAACGGACCGGTAAAATTAAAATGCTTCTGGACGGCAGAGAAAAACCGATTGGCGTTCAAATCTCGGGTCTCAATGCCGGCGATCTGCTCGGTGAATGGGCGGCGGTCTTAAACGGGGGAGTTAAACTGTCCACCCTTGCGGCGGCCGTGCATCCGTATCCGACCATTGCTGAAATCAATAAAAAAGTGGCCGGAGCATTCTTTTCTCAGAAATTATTCTCCGACAAAATCAAAAAAGGGCTTAAATTTTTCTTTCATCTGAAAGGTCGTGCCTGCGGTCCCGATAGCTGTGGGGATTAAACCGAAATGAAACTGTTTCGTTCTGCAAATCCGATCATGATCATTTTATCGGTTCTATTAATGGTGTTCCTTCCTTTAAAGGCCTTATCCGGATCCGGTCAAGCGGTGGATCACTCTGTTTATGCCGATCTTTTGAAAAAGTATGTAAAAGACGGTGTTGTGAATTATCGTGGGTTTAAAGAGGAAGAAAGCCGCCTGGACGGATATCTCAAGGTGCTGGAAAAGACGGACTCCAAAAATCTGAACAGAAATGAGCAGTTCGCTTTTTATATTAATGCCTATAATGCCTGGACGATCAAACTGATTTTAAGCAAATACCCGGACATCAAATCCATCAAGAATCTGGGAACGCTCTTTCAAAGTCCGTGGGAAAAAAGGATTTGCCGGATTGACGGAAAGGGTTTATCTCTGGACGAGATTGAACATAAAATACTCCGCCCGGTATTCAAAGACCCCAGGGTCCATTTTGCCTTAAACTGTGCCTCCAAAGGATGTCCCTCCCTGATTTCCGAACCCTATACGGGAAGTCATTTAGGTCGTCAGCTGGATACGTCCGCTCAGAGGTTTATCCATGATCCTCAGAAAAATTATCTGCAAAACGAAACGCTTTTTGTCAGCAGTATCTTTAAATGGTATGCCCAGGATTTTGGGAACGATATCCCCGGTTTTTTCTCCAGATACGCCTCAGAGGGGTTAGGGGCTAAATTGGCCGCCAACTCTGGAAAAATCAAAATTGTTTATCTGGATTATGACTGGTCATTGAACGGGAATTGACTCGAAAGGGATTGCCTAAAGGTAATATAAATGAAGAGGAATCCCATGGAAAGAAAACGTGTCGGCATCGTGTTGTTTGAGAACATCGAGGTTCTCGATTTTTGCGGGCCTTTCGAGGTCTTCTCCGCAGTCCGTCTTCGTGAGGACAAGAGGCGGGAAGAACCGTCCCCCTTTGAAGTGCTGCTGGTTGCTGAAAAAAAAGTCCCGGTCGTTACGACGGGGGGAATGAAAGTCCTTCCCGGGTATACCTTTAAGAGCTGCCCGAAGCTGGATATCCTTGTTGTTCCCGGAGGCTGGGGTACCCGCCGGGAACTGAGCAACCCGGTAATGCTCAATTGGCTGCGCCTTCGGGCTTCGGAAGTCGAGATGCTGACCTCGGTTTGTAACGGCTCTATGCTCCTCGGTTTTGCCGGGTTATTGGACGGGCATCGGGCCACGACCCATTGGCGCTCGCTGGAGTGGATGCGCCAGTCCTTCCCTGCCGTAACGGTTGTAGATGACCAGCATGTGGTCGAAGAGGGGAGACTCCTCACCTCGGCGGGCATTTCCGCCGGGATCGATATGGCCCTGAAAGTTGTCACCCGCTATTGGGGGGAAGATATTGCCCGGTCCACGGCCGGGCATATGGAATACCCATACCCGGATAACAATGCCCGTAGAATAAATAGTCGGGCCGGGGTTCCCTAAATTTTTATCCGGATAAACAAAACCGGGGCCAGATAAAAAATCCAAAAGGCGATCAGGGCATAGCGGACCATACGCCCCACCATGACCAAAGCCAACGGGTCCAACGGAGTTATCCGTTTCAGCCCTATAGCCAGGATCACTATCCCCCCCACCCCGATGGTAAAGCGCAAGGCCCGTTTTAGCCCAGACCCACCGGCCTGAAATTCTTTCAGATGAAAACCCGATAAGGAAAAGGCCAATCCCAACCCAATAATCGTCCCGGCCAGGGTGGCACTATATTCGGGATTTCGCGGATTAATGGCCGGGGCGCCCACAGGGGTCAGGCCCGAAAGAGCGGCATTTTGCGCCCAGACCGCCGGATCTGGAAAGGGGGCCAGGAGGAGCAGAATCCCATTAAACAGGAAGAGATATAAGCAGGCCAGTCCTACAGTCAGACCCAGATGCTGTTTGAAAGTCAACCCTTTCAGCCAGGATATTAAGGAAGATTCCCAAGTTAAAAAGATCCCTAAAAAGAGGACTCCCAGAGCCCATCCGGCCAACAAGTCTATTGAAAAGTGAACGCCCAAATAGAGTCGGGAGAGAGAGATGATGAGAATCAGGGCCATAGCGATAAGCCAGCCCCACCACTTTTTTATTTGAGCGGCCAGAAATCCCCAAAAAGCCACGGCATTCATGGCATGTCCTGAAGGGAGGCCGTAACTTTTTTCCAGACTCAGAACCTTAATGCGCGGGTCGATCCATGAGGGGCGGGGCAAGTGAAAGGCGATTTTAAAGAGGCCGTTCAAGCCGTTGGAAGCGATCAGGACCACAGCCATTCGCCTGGCCAGGGAAGGATCCAGGCACCAAAAGACCGCCGGCATAAGAAACAGGTAGAAGGGTTCATGACCAAGAAAAGTAAAAAATTGCATCAAGCCGGTCAGTCCCGGTATGCTTTGGAGAATGAGGATCTGCTCGATCCCCCATTTCATCATCGGTTCCATCTTGTTGTTTCCCCAGCCGTGGCAGCTCCTTTAAGGTGCGCAATTCAATTTAGCCGATACTGCAAATTTATAAGATTGCCATTACGTGAAGGATTTATTATCATAACCTCGGTTTACTGTCAAAGCATCCAGGAGTTTTATTACTGCAAAATTTTCTATGATAACTATCCTGATCGTTTATCACTCCCAGAGCGGACATACCGAACAGATGGCCCGGGCCGTAGCCAAGGGTGCCGGGGAGATGGAGGGGGTGGAGGTTGTTTTGAAAAAAGCCTTTGATGCCCGGGAAGAAGACCTGATCAATTGTGACGGACTGGTCATCGGCTCGCCGGAATATTTCGGGTATATGTCGGGTGCGGTGAAGGATCTCTTTGACCGGACTTATGAACGGCTTCGGGGCCACAAGAGAATCTTCCGCAAGCCCTATGCCGTCTTCATCAGTGCCGGAAACGACGGCCAAGGAAGTTTAAGCAGTATCGAAAAGATTGGTCTGGGATATCAATTTAGAAAAGTCCAGCCACCCATCATCTCCAAAGGACCTCTCACCGAAGCGGTTCTCGAACAATGTGAAGAATTGGGCCGGACTCTGGCCGCCGGATGTGAAGCGGGGATTTATTAAAACGTAAATAGGATTCAAGGATTCTAGGATTCCAGGGTTCAAGTGGTTTACCTTCAACGCCTTTAATGCGGTTCCTTAATAGGAACCTTTTCAATAGCTCGGCGTAGCCGAGCGGCTGAATCCTCGACCCCTTGGCCCCTTGAATCCTTGAGAACCAAAATTTCATTTTTCGAGGTTCTCCGCACCAGGTGGGGTTGGTGAATTAAGACGATCTCTCTTTGGATCCTTCTACCAGGCCACGTTGACATCCTCCAACAGAAGGGCGGGGAAGGTGCCGCCATAGGTCGGATGGGCCGTATCCTCCAGGGCGGCCACCTTTTTCAGAACCTCATAGATATTGCCTGCGGCCATGGCCTCTTTGACCCGGCCGAGGATTTCCCCCTTTTCCACATAAATGGCCGGGGTCAGACCGATAGAAAAATCGCCGTTTAGGATATTGCCGCTGTGAGCCCCCAGGACCCCGGCCACTAAAATGCCCCGGTCGATGGATCGGATTAACTCTGCCAAGGAGTGCTCTCCCGGTTGTAAATAGAGATATTCCAGGGCTGGTCTGGGTTTTATAGCCACGGTCTCTCCACCCCAGAGGGCACTTTTAAAGCCCTGTCCGCTGGGCTCCTTTTTCAGCTTTCCGGCATAAAAGAGATCGTAATAAAAATTCTTCAGGACCCCCCGGTCAATGATGGCTATCCGACGGCAGGGAATACCTTCATCATCAAAGCCTCTGGCCTGAGGCTGGGCATCATTCAAAGGATCGTCATAAAGAGTGATCTGGGAATCAAAGAGGAGGGCCTCCTTTTTATCCAACAACGGTGAGGTTTTTTCGTAAATATTTTTTCCATTGGCGGCTGCCTGAATCCTCCAGATCAGGGCATAGAGGGTTTCCGGAAAAAACATAACCTTCATCCTGCCCGGTTGAGGGCGGAGTTCTTTCAGGGATTGTTGGAACAGACTCAGGATTGAGAGCAACGTTTCCTCCGGAAACTCGCTAAACCCTTTGGCCGAGTGGTGCTGTTCGATCCCAGCCTGGGATCCCGGAAAGAGGAGGGAAGCGTTTACAAAATAAGAACTGTTTATTAAATGTTGGTGGAGTCCCCGGTTATTGACCAGTTCTATCTCCTGGTTTTGACGGTGAAGGGAGACATTCACCTGGGCCTGAACACGGGCCTTCAGGAAGTCACAAATCCGGCGGCCTTCTTCCACCAGCTTGGCGTTAGATACTTTGAAAAGAAAAGGATCAAAGGTCTGCAAGGACAAAGGGGGAGGGTCTGAAGGAAGGTCAAAGGGGGCCTCCACTTGGCCTTGAAGAGAATCCTGGGCCTGTTGGACAAGATCATCAGGACTCAAGAGATTTTTCGTATAGGCAAAACCAAGACAACCGTCTTTGATAATCCGTAAACTTAAACCGGATTGCATCTTGGATTCCATTTCTTTTAAGCGGCCATTTTCAAAATGGATTTGATCAGTCTGCTGTCTAAGGCGGTAGATCTCGGCTTGTTCGGATCCTCGTAAAGCCTTATTCAGTAATGCTTCCATCATCGACCTCCAATGACCACATCTTTGACCAAAATATGGGGACCGCCGTGGCAGGACCGAATATTGGTCTGGCCTTTTCCGCATCCCCCCAGTTGGCTCAGTTCCAGGTCATTCCCAATCCCTTTAATATTCCGCAACGTTTGATAAAGATTGCCGGAAATATTGATGTCCCGAATCATTTTCCCCAAACGGCCGTTTTGAACTTCATACCCGTATTCGGCCCCAAAGGTAAAATTTTCTCCACTGGTTTGGCCGCCTAAGGAATCAATCAGATAGAGCCCGTTGCCCAATTGGTCAAGAAGCCGGTTAAAATCGGACTGCCCGGGTTTGATGAATATGGTTCCCATGCGGATGATTGGGCCATAGCGGTGATCTTCGGCCACGGCGTGGCCGGTCAGGGGCTCGCCAAACCGGGCGGCTGTGCGCCGGGAGTGGAGACGGCCGCTAAGGATTCCGTTGGTGATTAAGGGAACAGGCCGGCAGGCCACTCCTTCGTCGTCATATTTATAAAAACCCAGTTGATCGGGGCGAGTGGGATCATCCAGGATAGACAGACCGGGGTCCCCGATTTCCGCGCCCAGCTGCAGTTTTTCCAACATGGAAGGGGAATCCTCGATCAGATCGGCCTCAGAGAAATGGCCGAAGGCCTCATGGGTGAAGACGCCGGCCAGATTGGGATTGAGGATGACGGAATAACTCCCTCCGGTGACCGGTGTAGCCTGGAGAAGCTCTAGGGCTAGGGCTGTTTTTTCGTCAAATAAGGCCTGTTGATTGCGGAGCAAGGCAAAACCGGAACTCCCGCCCATTCCTACCCGGACCGTCTGGGTCAGGCTGCCTTCCTGACTGGTGATGGTCCCACCCAAACGGGTGGTTATCAGGTCTTCCCGGAGGCGGGTTCCTTCGGTGTTGATAAAAAATTTTTCCCGGACCAGTTCCAGATACTGGATCTGAGTGGTGACAATCTTTTCTTTTTGCAAAGGACGTTGATTATAGCTGCGGGTGAGGTGAAGTTTTTCTTCCAGATCGATGGTCCGGGGATCTTCGTTAAGGATGGGCGAAAAGGAATCCTGGATCACCTCAGTTGAGGCCAGGTGAACCGGTTCGCCGGTGAATCGACCGATCAGCCGGGCGTTCTCTTCGGCCTTAGCCAGGGCCGTCTGACCGTCTTTTTCTTCGGTAAAGACCACCGTGGCGAATCCTCCGTTTTTCAAAACCCGGAGGACATAACCATCGGTGGTGCTGGAGCTGATTTGGGTCAGTTCCCGGCCGCTAAAGACAATCAGGACTTCCTTTTTGATCTCATAGCGCAGATCGGCATACTCGGCCCGGACATTAGCTAGGATTGATTCAAGATTTTTAAAAGGCATGGTGATTCATCTCTTTTCAAGGAATTGACCGGCGGTGTTTTAATACCCTATTATTACGAATTCCGGTCCTAAATTTAGCAAATGTCCTTCAAATCGTCAAGGCGACAAAAGGGAAATTGACATAGCCATTCTATTATGTAATATAAGGAATCAGTCGACTAAAAGAGATGGGATGACGATGTACGAAGAATTTTTTGGGTTTACCAAGAAGCCTTTTTCCATAGTTCCAGACCCGGCCTTTTTTTTCCTGAGCGAAAGACACCGGGAGGCGATGGCCCACCTGGTTTATGGAATCAAGAGCGAAGGCGGTTTCGTTTTAATAACCGGTGAAATTGGAGCCGGGAAGACAACCGCTTGCCGCCGCTTGCTCGAACAGTTGCCCGAAGAAATCGAAGTGGCCATTATCTTTAATCCGAAGTTGACTGTTGAAGAGCTCTTGGAGACCATCTGCGATGAGTTCGGAATCCGTTATCCGGAAGGCAACCAGAGTAATAAAATCTTTATTGACCGCATCAACGAATATCTCCTGGATCTTCGGGCCAAAGGCCGCCAGGCTGTCCTCATTCTGGAAGAGGCTCAGAACTTAAAACCGGAGGTGCTTGAACAAATCCGCCTACTGACCAATCTGGAAACCAATGAGCATAAACTGCTTCAGATGATCATGATCGGCCAACCCGAACTGATCGACCTTTTATCGCAACCACAACTCCGTCAGCTTTCCCAAAGGATCACCGCCCGTTATCACCTCGGCCCGCTGTTCCCAATAGAAGTACCTTTGTATGTAGACCATCGGTTGGCCGAGGCCGGTGTGGCCCGGGGGCACTTGTTTTCTCCTGCCGCCCTGAAGAAGCTCTTCCGCTTGAGTGGCGGTTTGCCCAGGTTGATCAATGTGATTTGTGACCGGGCCCTTTTGGGAGCCTACGTTCAAGGCAAAACCCAGGTGGATCGAAAGACCTTGATCACAGCGGCTCGTGAGGTGTCCGGGGAGGAAAGCCTTCCGGGAAGATATGGGTTGGTTTTAAGGAAGTCCCTGGGCATCCTCGCTCTCTGCCTAATAATTTCAGGAAGCGTTTATTCCTTATACCAGCTTTGGCCCTGGCCAAAAAACCCCTCTCGCCCGGCCCCTCCAAGGCCTCCAATGAAGCAGGAAACAAAGATGCTAGAAAAGAATATCGTGGAGCGCCCAAACGTTCTGAGCGGTGAGGCGACCATGAAAAGGGCCTATGACGCCCTTTTTAAAACATGGCGGATCACCTTTGATCCAAAGAATATCGAAAACGTTTGTGAACAGGCCCAAAGACAAAAGCTGCGATGCCTGAGAGGCAAGGCTACCCTCAACCATCTTCGGCAGATGAACAAACCTGCGGTCCTGACCCTTAATAATGAAAGTGGAGAGGAATATTACGGGCTCTTAACTTCTCTCCAGGGAGAGAAAGGTCTGTTTACTCAGGGCGAGGATAGCCGGACAATGGACCTGAAGGAATTGGTCAAAAGTTGGTCCGGGAAATATCTGATCCTATGGCGGGTACCCCCCGAGTATGAGAAGGACCTCAATTTAGGGGGGAGAGGACCCATGGTCGCCTGGGTCGAAAACCAGCTGGCTCGTACGGAAGGTCAGGCCGTTCCAACCCAAAGCGCCGAGGTCTATAACGAAGACTTGATGAATCGGATAAAAAAATTCCAACTTTCCAAAGGCATTATCCCCGACGGGATTGTGGGGCCGAGAACCATCATTGTCTTAAGTGCGCAGGACGGTAATGCCGATCCCGTCCTTTTCAATCAAAAAGGGAGCCATTAGAAATGTCCTATATCCTGGAGGCCCTGAAGAAGTTTGAACAAAAGCGGGAACAAAGAGATCTGGCCAAATCCCTGATGTTCTTTGGAGCCGCCGGCCCGGAATCACGAAAAAGACCCTTTTGGCCCTACCTGTTAGTCGTTGCCCTGTTGCTTAATGCCGGTATCATGATTTGGTGGATCGGTCCCTGGCGGTCCGATAAAAAAGAAATCGCCGCCAAACTTTCATCGGTTCAGCCCTCCGGTACAGCCATAGTCAAGAAGGATGATAGAAATGCATCCAGACCTATTGGGGGGTTAAAAGAGGTCCAACCTGTTAAGGATCTCCTCCCTTCTCCCAACCCTGGTGCGGGAAAAGCTCTCCAAAGCAACTCTTCTGCCCCATCCCCAAAGCCTTTAAGTAAAGAGAGGATTTCCGGAATATCGCCTGTTCTTGAAAAAGGTGACTCTCGACCCCTTCCCAAGCCGCCTCCGTCGGCTCAGAGTCAATCGGGTTCCACCATAAGCGGCCAGGCTGAAAAAAAGGTGATCTATTTTAAAGACGGCACAAGCGAAACCTGCGAGGCTTTTAGGGTGACCGAGAATTTCATCCATTGCACCCAAAAGGGAGGCGTGTCCATCATTAATCTTAACAAGATAGATCAGGAAAAAACCCTTTCAGGAAATTCCCCGTAAACCGAAGAAAAGTCCAGACCCGTTATTTTTCTGAAACGGTCATTTCTCTTCACTCCATGGAAAGAGATGTATGCCTTCCAACCGATGTATTGCTCTAACCCTGATCTTGGTCTCTTTTTTAAATACTTCCGTCGCTCTTTCAAGGACGTCTCCCAGCCTGCCGGGAAGCCAGAGGCCGAAAGCCGGCGGCCCCCAGATTTCCATTACCGAATTAATTTCCTTAACCGTTTTTTATCGGAAATTAGAAAAGAGCCGACAAGAGGCCAGTTGGGAAAAAACAGCCTCCCTTTGGCAGGAATTCGAACTCCTCTTTTCAACCTTTGCCGGAGACCGTTTTGAGAACATTTATTCCTATGACGATTTTAGAGAAGCCTTTGCCAATGAGATCAAAATTGTTATCCCCTTTGATAAGTCCATACCGGAAAAAGATAAGTTCGTCTATAAAATGGGTCTGCTCGGCTATTCGGCTAAGGAGATCTCCGATGTCATCTCCGGTCGAATCACCGTGTCGGCTCTGGATAAAGCCATTAAGATGCGGCAACTGGGATATAGTCAACAAGAAGTTTCCAATTACCTTGACCGGAACTATAAAAAAATTCCGGCCGACCTCAAAAGAGGGTCCTTATGGGAGAGGAGACCATCTGGGACAGGGGGCCAGTCGATTCTCGGCCCGCCGCATCTGGATGAATTGGCCGTGAGGTTTTCGGAGAGGCATGGTCTGACCCCCTGGATCATCCGGGCCATTATCAAAACCGAATCAAATTGGGATCCAAGGGCCGTTTCGAAAAAAGGGGCCGTCGGTCTGATGCAGCTTATGCCCGGAACGGCTCAACTGTTAAAAGTGGACCCTCGTGACCCGGAGCAGAACGTCGAAGGTGGGGTCAGATATTTTTCTTTTCTCTATGATACCTTCAAGGATTTAGATTTGGCCCTGATTGCCTATAATGCCGGTCCCGGTTATGCTGAACGATATGCCCAGGGAAGGGTATCCCTTTACGGAGAAACGCGCCAGTATGTCCGATTGGTCAATATGTATTATACTAATCAAAAAGAATGAAGATTGAAGGATTCGGATGAGCGTTAGGATAGAAGGTTCAATATATTTTTAGACTAAGGGGGTGTCGGTTATGACCCATCCATTACCGGAAGGTGAACTACTGAGAAAGGCGATTCGCTGGATTTCTGAAAAGCGGGAGAGCGCTCAAAAACAGTCGTTGATTGATTTAATTACCGAGGCCGGGAAACAGTTTGATCTGTCGCCGAAAGATTGTGATTTTTTAATTCATTTTTTTACGGGAGCCAAAGATAAGGGATGAGCCGGCCTATATGTGTGGGTCGGCCTTCAACTCTTCATCGAGTTTTTTCATCATTCGGAAATTATCGGTGTGGCCGGTCAGACGGGCGGTGACCTTTCCTCGAATGGGTCTATTAAGGAGATAGAAGTCCCCGATCAGGTCTAAGATCTTGTGACGAACAAACTCATCGGGAAACCGTAATTCCGTATTGACCACTTTTTCGTTATCGACCAGGATAAAATTATTGAGCCTCCCGCCTTCTCCCAGACCGAGACGCCCGAGCATTTCCATATCTTTTAGAAAACCAAAAGTCCGCGCCGGAGCGATTTCCTTCTTGAAGTCCTCTTCGTTTTTCAGAACAAAGGTGAAGGTCTGCTGCCCGATAGGCTGGGGATAGTCCAAAAAATAACTGACGGAGAATACTTCGGCCGGCTCGATGAGCAAGGATTTGTGACCCTCAACGATCTCAAACCGACGATCAATAATCAGTTCCTCGGCCTTTTCCTCCTGCTCCTCCACCCCGGCTTCTTCGATCAAGTGGCAGAACTCCAAGGCCGACCCGTCCATGATCGGGATTTCCTCGACCATTTTGACCATCAGGTTGGTGATTCGATAAGCATGAAATACGGCCATTAAATGTTCGATGGTCTTGGCTACGGCCAGGCCTTTTCTTAAAGTAGTGGCCATCTCGGTGGTCTGGACATGATCGACATGCAGCGGAACGACATCCTCTGAAGAAAGGTTGCCAAAAAGGATCCCGCTGTTGGGCGGCAGGGGCTGGACCAATAGACCGGTTTTCATCCCGGAATGGAGCCCGGTGCCGTAGAGAACCATGCTTTTTTTCAGAGTCCTCTGGAGGGGAATACTGGGCTTTTTTTTCTTGGATTTTGTATTAGTCAGAGAGGAAGATTCCTTAAGGGAAGAAAGGGGCAGTCCGGCCAATTGCTCGGCCTCTCTGTTGAAGGAGAAGAGATCTTCGGTAAGAAAAATTCCCGGAGAGCTGATTTCCACCGGTTGCGGACTGGTTGGGCTTTCTTTCTCTCCGCTGATGGCTTGACGAACCGTCAGAAGAAGAACATCCAGTGACAAGGGCTTTTCAATAAAATCAAAGGCCCCGAGTTTTACGGCGGCCATGGCCGTGGAAATCGTGGCATGACCGGATAGCATAATAACCTGGCAATCCGGCGAGATCCCTTTCATCCGTTTCAAAACTTCAATGCCGTCCATCCCGGGCAGCCAGATATCCAGAAGGGTAACCAGTGGTTCTTCCTGGCAGAAGAGATCTAGAGCCTCCTCGCCGCTTTTGGCCGCGGAAACAATAAAGCCTTCATCTTCGAGAACGCCGGTGACGGATTTTACAACCCTTTCCTCATCATCGACAATGAGGATTTTTTTTTCCATGAATCTTCCTTCCATCTTCCTGCTGGCAAGGGATCATAGCGGAATTTGGCTCTTGAGTCAATAAAGACCTTTTTCTTTCTATCCTCTTTGGGCTTAAGATAAAACAAAGGAAGGCAAGCAGGAAAGGGCTTAGCGTCCTTTTTTTCTTTGAGGCAGGGAAAAATAAAAGGTCGCTCCCAGTCCGACCTTCCCCTCGGCCCAGGTGCGGCCTCCCAGTCGAGCGATAATCCGGCGTACGTTGGCCAGGCCTAAGCCGGTGCCTTCGAAATCTCTTTCATGGTGGAGACGTTGAAAGAGATTGAAAAGCTTATCCTGATATCGCATGTCGAAACCATCGCCATTGTCTTTAACATAGACGATAATTTCCTCGGTTCCGTCTTGGATTGCCCTGATCTCGATCACCGCTTGGGATTTCTTTCGAGTAAATTTAAGGGCGTTGGACAGGAGATTCTCCAAGACAATCTTGAGCATGGAAAGATCGCCATACACTTCTGGCAGGGAACCAATGGACCAGGAAATCTCCCGGTCTTTCCATTCCGATTCGTTTTCTCTTATAACGTCTTTTACCAAGGCCTCCAAATTGATCCGCGACCTCATGATTTCCAATCGACCCATGCGGGAAAAGGACAGGATGTCGTCAATCAGCCTTCCCATCTTAATCGCCGAGTCTGAAATAACTTCTAGGTAATGTTGACTTTTTTCATCCAGCCGATTGGAAATATGTTTGTTTAAAAGATTGACGAATCCGGTTAGATGGCGTAAGGGCGCTCGTAGATCATGAGAGATGGAATAACTAAATCCTTCCAGCTCTTTGTTGGCCGCCTCCAGTTGGGCGGTTCGATCCTGCACCCGCCTTTCCAGGTCGATATTGAGGTTGCGGATCTCGGTCTCCGCCTGTTTACGGGAAGTAATATCATGGTAGATGGAAAGGATAGCCTCCTGGCCCTCATAGGTAATGGCTTTTCCGGTGGCCTCAACGTCGATGATGGCTCCATCTAAACGCCGGAAACGATATTCTCTGGATGAAGGGGTTTGGCCAGTTTCCAGGACCAGACGGCCTCGTTCTCTGCCGATTTCCCGAAATTCGGGCAAAAAAAACTGTTCAAAGAGATTAAGACCCAAGATGTCCCGCTCGGTTTTTCCTCCCAGAAGGAAAACACCGGCCGGATTGATCAGAACAATTTTTTCCTCAATATGAACGACCACTACGGAGGGAGACAGTTCAAAAAGCGAACGGTAGCGTTCTTCACTGTCCTGGAGGGCCAACTGTGTTGTTTTGCGAATGGAGATATCCCGATTCGTCCCCGACCGTCCGACATATCGGCCTTGATCATTGTAAACCGGATAGCAGGAATGCCTGATCCAGCGGACTTCCCCCGCTTTGGTGATCAGGCGAAACTCCAAATTATGCGGCCCAGTCTCCTCCTTGGCAAGGTCTAGATGGGCTTTGACTAAATTTTGATCATCGGGATGCGTGATCTCCAGGAGAAGCCTGGGGTGGTTGATAAACTCTATGGGAGTATAACCGGTGATCCGTTCACAGGAGGGGGAGACATACCCAAAGGTCTCATCGGCCATTAGTAAATAAATCCAATCATCGGAGTTATCGGCAATGAGGCGGTATTTTTCTTCACTGTTGCGAAGGGCCTCCTGAGCTTTTTTAAGCTCGGAAATGTTATTAAAGGAGACGATGCTCTTGGTTGTACCGGGGATAAGGGAGACCGTGTTATAGGTCTGGATAATTCTTCCCTGTTTATCCACCAACCTGGATTCATATTCTCCTGGTGCTTCCCGGGAATTTTGGCGTCGCCAGTCATGATAGTGAAGGAGATGTTGATGATCTTCCGGAAGGGCAAAATCTTCCGACTTTTTCCGTCCCTCAATTTCTTCTTTCGTATAACCGGTTAATTTTAGAAACTCGGAGTTAACCAGAGAGATGGTCCGGTCCTCTTCGACAATGATTAAACCCGTTCCGGTATGATCAAAGAGGGCTCGATATTTTTCTTCCGATGCCCGTAAACTGTCTTCAATTCGTTTACGCTCGGTCAAATCGCGCCCCACGGCTAAGACGGCCTTTTCTCCCTGATAATCGACCAGACGGGCGTTTACTTCCAAAGGGAGGATTGTACCGTCCTTGCGGAAATTTTCCGTTTCAAAAACAGCCGCCCCTTTATTAATCAATTCGGCTATTCTGGCCTTAATCAGGCCGGCGGTTTGAGGAACAGCCAGGATTTGCAGGGTCAAATTCAAGAGATCATCTCTATTGTAACCGCGTATGGTGTGGGCTGCTTCATTAACATAAAGCAAACGGCCATCCAAATCGTGGAGAACCACACTGTCGGAGACTAAATCGAGGAGCATGGATTTGATTCTTAATTCTTCTTCCACCCTTCTTCTTTCTTTATCCGCTTTAGAAATAAAAAGGGCCATCTCAAGGGTGACTTCAATATCTCGATCTTGATACGGTTTGATTAAGTAGCCGAAGGGTTGGGTCAGTTTGGCTCGTTCGATTCGATCCAGATCGGCATAAGCCGTTGTGAAGATCACCGGTATCCCCCAGCGGGAGCGGATGATCTCGGCCGCTTCAATACCGTCCATCTTGCCCTGCAGAACGATGTCCATTAAAACTAGGTCAGGAGACGTCCTTTCGAGCATCTTAAGGGCTTCTTCAGCGGAGAAGACCTGACCTAAAACGGTATACCCCCAATTCGTTAAACGAATTTTTAGGTCAAGGGCAATCAGGGCCTCGTCTTCCACGATCAGGATTTTGGTGTTAGCGGTTTCGAGTTCTCTAGACATAGAATTTTCCGAAAAATAGTTAAAATGACAGCGGGTTGTCGCAAAGGGAAAAGAAGATGTCAGGATTTATAACGATAGGGATTTTTTGAATCCTGAAAAAACTTGGAAAAAGAAAGATCATTGACCTTACCATACCTCTCTTTGTTAAAAAGTTACGGAAAGAAATATTCTTTTTTTCACCTAGGATTTTTTTAGCCTTATTCCCTCTAGAAAGTCAATACTTATTAACCCATTTAGGCCATTTTTTCGAAACCATTTGATTATTCTTTCCTGGAAGGGTTAGGATAGAGGGGAATTTATGATAAGGGCTGCCTGGAAAATTTGGTTTAATAATGGCGGAAAACATCGAGCGGCAAAATGGTAGACTGATCTTTAATAGATTTAAATTAATCCGATAGAGGGAGGCTAGAGGCAACTGTAAGTTCCGGTTCAGATTTTAAAACCTGCCTTGCAGCGGCGACGACTTCAGGATCATAAAGAACTCCTTGATGATCGCTCAATTCCTGCAAGGCGATTTCGATGCTAAAGGCCGGACGATAAGGCCGATGGGAGGACATGGACTCAAACACATCGGCCACCGCCAGGATTTTGGCTTCAATAAGGATATTCGGACCAGGTAGACCTAAGGGATATCCAGAGCCGTTCAGCCTCTCATGATGCTGCAAAATGGCTGTAGCCACTGGCCAAGGGAAATCGATGTCTTTGAGGATGTCGTGCCCTGCTTGCGGATGGGCCTTGATGCAGAGAAATTCGTAGTCATTAAGTTGAGAAGGTTTAGTGAGAATCTCAGCCGGAACGATGATCTTGCCGATATCATGAAGCAGACCCATCACCCTAAGGCCTTCCAACTGATCGGGCGACAGAGCTAATTTCTTCCCTATCCGGTTGGATATTTCGGAGACCCGCTGTTGGTGACCGGCGGTATAGAGATCCCTCATCTCCACCGCCCGGGCCAAAGCCCCCACCGTTCCGCTGAGTATCTTTTTCAAGGCAGTATTGGCCTTCTCCCGTTCCTCTACCTCCTTTTCCAGAGATAAGGTTTTTTCCTTGACCTTTTCTTCTAATTCATTGTTGATGGAGAGCAGGGCCTGTTTGGCTTGAATGAGTTCCCGATTATTGGTGATTAGATTTTCATGAGTAGAGAAGAGAAAATTGACGATTTGCTCCGGTTTGGCCTTGATCTTTTCTGCCGAACCGGCTGAGGTGAGCTCAATTTCAGGCCCGCTGTTTCCATTTGAAGAATAATTCCAGTTGGCCAAGATGAAATCGACCATAGAAAGGAGAAGTTGTTCGTTATAAGGTTTGGTTAGGTAATAATCCGCTCCGGAATTCAAACCTTCGATAAGGTCTTTTCTGGCGGCTAAGGTGGTTAGGAGAATAATCGGGATGCTGCTAAGTTCTAAATCGTTTTTCATAGCCGAACAGAATTCAAATCCGGTCAGCCGTGGCATCCAGACATCGCTGATGACCAGATCCGGTTTTATATCGGCAAGTTTATAAAGGCCGTCCAGCCCGTCGACAGCTCGGGTGACCGTATAACCCTGAGTGGACAACAGATTGCCTAGTTTTTGGGCCTGACTGGGACTGTCTTCGAGGATGAGAATCCTTCGAGCCCTTTTCCCCTCTTCGGTCATCGTTACTTCCTTATTCAAAAGATTCCTCTCGCCTCTCCCGCTTGAGCCCTTCGAATTCTTTCTTACGTTTCCCGATCCAATGTATTAGTTTATCCCACCAATATTTTCAAATTTTATACCAAATAGGCCATTATTCATTTAGTTAATAAAAACAATTTGTTTTCCTAATTAAAGACTAGCCGACTGTGGGGATCTGTCTGATTAACCCGGAAAAAGTCCGATGCGACTAGATAAAGTCTTATGGGATTGGAAAGAGAAGAAAAAGTATAAAAAAGGAATATTGAGGAATAAGGACCCCTTCACCCAACCAAGGAGAAACGTTTTTCCCATTCCTGCCGGACCTGGAAATCTTGAATTGGAGGTATGGGGATTTAACTTTGGTCCTCTAACCCTGCACCCAATTCAAAAGCCTTTTCCAGATAGTTCCGACGTAAGGCCTCATCGCCTTCGACGACCTGATAAAAAAATTCGTGCCGGATTGTTTCCATGCCGGAAAAACCAAAAATCCCCAGATCAAGGGTCATCTCCATAGCCCTTTTGATCCCGGAAGATTCGAAGAAGTTCCGGTCCCCTCCGGTAGTGGTCATCAAAAGGGCCTTCTTGCTCTGTAATAGGCCCACCGGACCCCTGTCGGTAAAATCATAGGCAAACTTCAACGAAAAGACCCGGTCGATCCAGCCTTTCAGGATGGCCGGAGGGGCGGACCACCAGACCGGAAAAATAAATACCAACCAATCGGCCCAGGCCACCTTGGTCTGTTGGGTCAGGACATCCGGCGGGACCTTCCCCTGTTGGAAAAGGGCCAGATCTAAACTGCTTAAACAGGGCTCAAAGTTGAGGGCATACAGATCCACCAGGTCATAAGAAAGTCTTTTTGATTCTAGGCCTTTGATAAAAGAGTTGAGCACAGCCCGGTTGAATGATTGAGCATTGGGATGGGCAAAGAGGATAAGGGTGTTCATCGAGAATTTTCCTTACCAATGTTATTTTTTAGTTTTGATATAACCCCATTCGACTAAGCGCTTATAGGCATGCTGGGCCTCATCCCCCTGATCGACTTCCTGCAGATAATCGACATAGAATCCAGCCGCTTCCTTTTTCTTATTCTGGCCTTCCATTGAAAGGCCCTTAAAAAAGACGGTTCTGGGATTGCCGGGGAGGATCTTTTCAAAGGCCGAAAAATCTTGAAAGGCCCCCTGGAAATTTTTTTTCTGAAGCCTAGCTATACCGGAGAGGTGATAGGCCTGGGCCTCCTGAGGATAGACCTCTTTGGCTTTTTGGGCATAGGTCAAGGACTCATCCACTTTTTTTTGAATCAGAAGGCAGCGGGAGAGTAAAACCAGTCCCCCATAGTCGTTGGGAGCTTGTTTGACGGCCCCACGGAATTCGGTTTCCGCCTCCCCCATTTTTTTCTGAGCCATCAGGGTTTCCCCGTTTTGCATTTTCAGGATAGCCCCTTTAATTGTTCGCAAACGGGCGGTTTGATCCAGATAGCGTTCCCGGTTAATCAATTTGGCCGGCGTTCCCCGATAGCGGCTCTGGGCCAGGTCCTGCAGATTGTTATACCGTTCTTCGCTCATGGGATGGGTGGAAAACATCAGTTGAAGGGCATTGGGCCTTTCTTTGGAGGTCTTTCGAAGCATATCCATGAGGCCGATGGCCCCCTGGGGATGGTAACCTGAGCGAACCATATATTCCATGGCCAAGGCATCGGCCTGCCGCTCATTATCTCGACTATAAGAGGCCAGAAACAGGCCGGCTCCGACCATTCCCAATTGGCCGGCCAGGATTCCCAGATCCTGGTTCTGGGTTCCAACAGCCGCCCCCACCCCTACGGCCAAGGCGGAAATTAACGTTCCTTGAGACATTTGGTGAGCCGTGTGGCGGGCATTGACATGACCCAGCTCATGGCCGAGTAAGGCCGCCAATTCGGACTCATCTGAGAGATTGAGAAGGATCCCCCGGGTACAGGCGATGCTGCCTCCCGGAAAGGCATAGGCATTGACATAAGCGGCATTGACGGCTCGGAAGGAATAAGGCATTCCCGGTCGATGGGAGCGGGAGCTTAGATTCTTGCCGATCCGCTGCAGGTAGGCATTCAATTCGGTATCTTGAACCGCCCCCAAATCCGTGGAGAATTGCTGGGGCGAAAATTTTTTATCCATTTTGATTTCCGCCTCTTCCGAGACCAGCATTATCTGGGATTCGCCGGTGACGGGGTTGGCGGCACAGCGAACCGCTCCGACGGCCACGGAAAGGGAAAGCCATTTTAAAAAAAGACGACGAGAGACCATACTTCCTAACTTATTTTTCTAAATTTTTTCTTTTCTGCTCCGCAGACCGGACAGCGGTCCGGAAGATCCTCCTCAAAGACATAGCCGCAGACCTGGCAGACATGATACTCCAGATTCCTTTCCGAGAGCATGGCCGTTAAGGCGTCTTTGTAGAGCTTGGCATGCCGTTCCTCCACATCCCGGGAGCGGATGAAGCTCCAGGCTACATCTTCTCTGTTGAGGGCAAAGGCCTCCTTGATGAAGTCCGGATAAAAGTCGGTTTTGGCCCGGATTTCGTTTTCAAAGGCGCTCTTCAGATTGTCCTCCGTCGAACCGATGGCCCCTTCGAGATATTTAAGGTATTCTTCGGCATGGATTTTTTCCGCCTCGGCTACGGCGCGAAAGAGCCGGGCTATCTGGGGATAGTCTTCCTCCTCGGCTTTACGGGCGAAGGCCGTGTTGCGGATATGGGCTTTGGATTCACCGGCATAGGCCTCTTTCAGGCGTTTTTCCAGATCTCCGGGCAGGGCTTCGTTTTGGATGAACCGGTATTTGAAAGATCCACAGACCGGGCAAGTGTCCGGGGGATGTTTTTCGCTATGCAGATAGCCGCAGACCGTACATTTCCATTGTTTGTTCATGGGGATTCCTCATTCTCCAATAATCTTCACCAAGACCCTTTTCTTCCTCCGGCCGTCAAACTCCCCGTAAAAGATCTGTTCCCAGGTGCCGAAATCCAATTTCCCTTTGGTTACGGCCACGACCACCTCCCGGCCCATGATCTGCCGTTTCAGATGGGCGTCGGCATTGTCTTCACCGACGTTGTGGCGATATTGGGAGACCGGCTCGTGGGGGGCCAATTTTTCCAGCCACTTTTCGTAATCCTGATGGAGTCCCGATTCGTCATCGTTGATAAAGACCGAGGCGGTGATGTGCATAGCGTTGACCAGGACCAATCCCTCGGTGATAGCACTTTCCTTCAAACATTCTTCGACCTGAGGAGTGATATTCACGAAAGCCCTTCGGAAGGGAAGGTTAAACCATAATTCCTTTCGATAGCTCTTCATGGATTTTATTTAGGTCCCTTCTAATAATCAACGGTGTCTGTGTTTGGTTTGATTTTAATAGCAAGATTTCCTTTCGTCAAGAGGTGTTTCCTTAAGACGGGTGGGATGGAAATAAGAGTTAGCCAAGCAGGATCTTCTTGCCGATGATTGAATCCGGTTCAATAAAAGAACCTTGCTATTTTTACCTATTAAGCGGATAATTATATTAAGGAAAAGAATCGCTGAGGCCGCCCTGTTTGAATAGAAAAAAAGGTCGAGATGCCGGTCTAGTTGAAGAGAAAGAATAGATGAGAAGAAAAAAAAAGGAAAGTAATCCGGCGATTTCATTTGCTATAGGTATGTTGACCATGTTGGTCATTTTGGTCATCTTTGGTTTAGTCTATCGGCTTGGGTACAGGGGGTGAGACCATCGGTACTGGAGGAGATGGAGGTGGAAATCCGGCCGGTCCTCAGAATTATCATGATGTAGGCGTTAAGAGGACTCATCAGATTGCTGAAGGAGATTTGAAGGAATTCAGAATTTTAAAAAAAAATGAGGCCTTCTGTCAACTCAACATTGAAGGAAAACCGGAAGAATATTCAAAGGAGTGGAATGCCTTTTTCGCAACACTCCAAGAAAGAAAAGGGATCAGTATTAGCGGATGGCATTTTCAAATCGCCAATCCAACCATAAAGAAAGAGATGATTTTAGGTGTGTTTATTCAATGCACGTCCAAGTAAATACCTCATTCGGAGATAGGCGTTTTGGGTTTGTTGGTGGTTGGAAGATCCTCTGCATTCAGGGCGGAGACTTCTAGACGAATCCAGGCTCAAAAGGAGGAAGTTCCAGATGGATGAATACGGGGGAAGGGGAGAAATGTTGGAGAAGGTCATTGATTCCCTGAATAACGAATTAAATCTATCAAGAAGACAATTTCTGAAAATAAGCGGGATATCTATTGTCGGAATCTCGACCTTGGAGCCTTTCCTGGCCGGGGCGAACACCAAACCTGTGATCATCATGGAACAGGCCGAGGGAGTCGTCATTTCCGATCCGACGAAGTGCGTGGGCTGCCGGCGATGTGAGTTGGCCTGTACAGAGTTCAACGAGGGCAAGGCCCATCCGGATATCTCCCGGATCAAAGTGGGCCGCAACGTCAATTACGGTCCCAAAAGTGTTTACGCCGGAGAAGGCGCCCAGGGAAACTGGGGCGGTGGGTTGGTGGTCCAGGACCTCTGTAAGCAATGCCCCCACCCGGTGCCCTGCGCCAATGCCTGCCCGAACGATGCCATCGTCATCGGCCCCCCGCTTAATGCCCGAGTCGTCGATCTCGATAAATGTATCGGCTGCAAGATGTGTTTAAGGGCCTGTCCCTGGGAGATGATCTCTTATGACTCGGAGACGAATAAAGCGACCAAGTGCTTTCTTTGCCAGGGGAAACCCAAATGTGTAGAGGCCTGTCCGGCTTCGGCTTTGCACTATACGGCTTGGAACGATTATACCAACAAAATACCACCCCGAGTTGTGCCGACGTCTGTCATGCCTCCCGAAAAAGCGGCGGCCTGCAACCTCTGTCATAAGAAATAGAAAGGAGGTTGATGAAGATGGCTAAATATGGTGGATGGGCGGGCAAAATATTGCGAGTCGATTTAACCTCCGGTCGGTCAGGGACCGAGGATACGGTCGAGAAATATAAGGAGGTCTTAGGCGGGACAGGGATAGGGTACCAGGTTCTTTGGGATGAGGTTCCGGCCGGAACAAAGCCGTTAGATCCGGCTAATAAGATCATCTTTGCTACCGGTCCTTTGGCCGGAACGGGAGCGCCCTGCAATGGTCGTACGGCTGTGACCACCTTGTGGCCGACCTGCTGGCCAAAACCTTTGGTGGCCACAGGACATATGGGCGGTCAGTTCGCCGGTGAACTTAAATATGCCGGCTATGACGGGATTATTATTGAAGGCAGAGCCGATCGCCCGGTTTGGCTGTCTATCATCAACGATCAAGTGGAGATCAAAGATGCCCGTTCCCTTTGGGGTCAGGGAATCCGGCGGACCACGTTGGAAATCTCTCAGCAAGTGGGACCGGAAACCGTGGTAGCAGCCATCGGACCGGCCGGGGAAAATCTGGTTCCCATGTCGGTGGTCATGAATTCCGTCTCCCATTCAGCGGGCGGCGTGGGTTCTGTCCTGGGCTCCAAGAACCTGAAGGCGATTGCTGTCCGCGGAACGGGAAGTGTCCGCATAGCCGGCAATAAGGATGAATGGGAGAAACTGGTCAAATTCCATTTGTCCCTTCTGGGGGCCAACAACCAACACGTGGTGCCCAATTCCCCTCAGCCTTGGGCTGAATATTATAATCCGGCGACACGCTGGGTTGCTTCCAAAGGTCGGCGCTGGGCGGCGGCCAATCCGGCGATTGATACGGGGAGCTGCGATCCCCATGAACTCAATCGTTTGGCTTATCGGACCAATAATGCCGCCTTTTTTTTAGGAGAGCTGGCCTGGCGCTATACGGTGAGAGGAAACGGCTGTACGAGTTGCCCGATCCGCTGTCACACCATGCTTAGGGTGCCTTCGGTGGCGGCCAAATACGGCATCAAAGAGGTCGGCCAGAACACCTGTTCCGGCTTACAATTTGGTAAAGCCTTTTTTAAAAATTTTCCGGACGGGCCCAGGGGACAAACCCAGATCGAGGCCTGTATGGTCGGCATGAACCTGGCCGATGATTTAGGCATCTGGTGCAACTATGGTCAGATGCAGCGGGATTTTCAAAAGCTCTATTATGACGGGACAATCAAACAAAAACTGGAAGAAAACGAATTTAAGAGTTACTCTTGGGATAAATACGAGAAAGGGGATCCTTCCTTTCTTTTTGAACTCCTTCCCCGAATTGCCCAAAAACAGGGAGAGTTGGCCACGGTCTTGGGCCTCGGAACCGGTTATGTGTTGGAGAAATGGTCACTCTCCGAGGAGGAGTGGAAAAAAGATCGTAGATTGATGTATTGGAAGATGGGACACCCCAAACATCACGCCAATGAGGATGCCGGTCAGTGCGGCGTGATCATTAACACCCAGTACAATCGTGACGCCCAAAATCATTCTCACTGTAACTTTGTCCGAAACGGTCTGCCGATAGATGTCCAAAAGGGCCTGGCGAGAGAAATCTGGGGATCCAGGGATGCCGTAGATGCCGCGGGGAGCTATACGCCGATGAATCCCTATAAAGCCAAGATGGCCAAGTGGGCCCTTCTCCGGAAAGAACTTCATGATTCCCTGGCGTTGTGCAACTGGATGGGGCCATGGGTGGCTTCCCCTTTGAAAGAACGGGGGTACCGGGGCGACGATACGCTTGAATCGATGCTCTACAGTCTGGCTACAGGGGACAAAAAGTCTGCCGAAGAACTGGATCTGGTCGCCGAACGTATCTTTGTGCTGCACCGGGCCTTGACCATTCGCGATATGGGAACGAAAGAACTGAGAACCCAGCATGATTCCATTCCGGAGTGGGTCTTCCGCGATTCGAACGACAGGCCGGTCTATACCAAAGGCACCATTCACCTGGACAAAGATGATCTGAATTTGGCCCTGGATATGTATTACGAGGAGATGGATTGGGATAAATCTACCGGAGCCCCGTCGGGCGAGACATACCAACGATTAGGCTTGGCCAAAATCGCCGACCACTTGGGAAGAAAGGGGCTTCTGCCCCAATCCCGAGGAGAAGGGAAGGATGTAAAGTAACATTCTTTCGGTAAGGGACATGGTGGAGACGAAGCCAGAAGATCATTCGCCCGGGCAAATGGTGGCCCATTTGATTCGTTCCAGGAGTGAATCGGGAGAGCTAATTTCCCGGGGAGAGATTTTGCGGATACTTCTCGATCATCATCTTCTGGATGGACCTGAGGAGGAATTGCCGGATCAGGGTGAAACCCTTATCGAAGAGATTATGGAGAATAACGCAGATATCATCAAACTATCTGCTGTGGGCGAGGAGGCCCACTTTTTTTCCTCCCGATTCATGAGCGAGGCCTATGCCCGGATACTGATTCAGAAGCAATCGGATTCCCTGTTGCTCATTGCCGATTTGGTCAGGCGTAATTCGGCCCTTTACCCACGGCCGACGCCTTTGGAGATCTTTGAACAGGTACCCTTTGATTTAACAAAAGAAGAAGTGCATGGGTGTTTAAGCCAAATGGCCAATGGGGAGGAATACCAGGATATCCAACAGACGAGGAGTTCCCTGGGAAATATTTTTCTCTTTTCCACCCTTCACCTGGAACCAGAATATGCCGCCATGCTGGCTGAATGGGTTGATGTGGGATTGGCCGATAACCCCTAGACCGGATTAAATTAAACAAAAGAAAGGATATCTCCATGAAGTCTAAGTTCATCTTTTTATCCTTAACCTTAGGCCTGTCCGGCCTGGCAGCGATTGGTGCTTTGGCCGCAGAATGGGTTCCTTTTTTTAATCATCCCAAAACGAACACTATTTGGGTTTATGATTCTCAGGGAATTTATTACTATAAGGAAAGCAATTACCTCCTCGACATGATAACTGTTAGGGATAAAAATTTTCCCAAAGTCTGGTTTAAGTCCACTCAACCGGGTAAAGAACGCCGCCTGGTTATTGAAATGGATTGCAAAAACCGGTCAGGCAGTCTCTATGATGACACGGGGAACGGAGTTTATGCGGACCAGGAGGTAGATTACCTGTATGGCCATCAGTTCAAACCGGATTCGGTATTGATGGCTTTGTACGAGGAGGTCTGCCTGTCAAAATCTGAAAAGGAAAAAGAACAAAAGCAGAAAGATCAAAAGGCGGCACCGCCGACTTCCCCTCTTAATTATTAATCCCGGTGGGGGTACTTTAGACATGGTGTTTCCTAAATAAGGAAAGATTGGGCCTTGTCGGACTACCCTCCGGTCAAGGGCATGGAGATGACAATCCGGTCATCGGGGACAAGATGGTCGTCTTCTTTCAAGACGTAGTCATTCCGAATTACGAGAAGCTGGTGAAAGGTCTCTTCCAGGGAAGGTCGAAGAAAAGACCGGATTTGAGGTTGGGTTTCCGTCAATCGTTCCAGAAGTTGCCACAGGCCGCTTCCCTCGGGGAGGGCTATCTCCTCCCAGGTTTTCCCCTCTCCAAAAGGGGGTAGCAAGCGGACCCAAACAAGCATGGTTCATCCTTAGGGGATTTCTAACCGCTGAAGGGTTTCGGCCAAAGGGATCCCCTCTTTGTTCCAGCCTCGGGTTTTATAATATTCGTCCAACATTTCTTCCAGGGGTGGCAGATTAGGGGTATACCCTTTAGCGGTTTTGGCCAAAGTCAGGAGCCGTTTGGGAAGGGTGTCATCCTTGCGGCTGATGCCCCGGTCCACGTTGATCAGCCGTTTCAGATTGAAGGACCGCTCTCCGTGTTCCATGAGGTTCTCAATCGAATCGGTCCGGCCGGTGATGAATTGGAAGGCCTGAGTCAAGGGCCCGATGGTCCAACCGCCGTTTTGAGCGAACTTGCAGCTTTTCAGAGAATCCAGGACATTCATGATGTGCTGAGTCATGGCCGAAAGGGCACCTTTGCCCTCAATCACAAATCGTCCCATGGGTTTGTGATTCAACTCCGGCAGGGCCAAGCGATGCTCGTAAAGATGCGTTTGCCCGGAGGTATGATGGGCCCCCCGGTTTGAGGTGGCATAGGAGCAGGCCAGGCCGTTATAGGCCCTTGGATCATGGGCCGGGTAGCCCAGTCCTTTGGTCTGCATAACGAGGTCTTCGGCACCCCGGCCGATGGCCTGTGAGGACCGGACCAATCCTTGTCGTAAGAGGCCGCCGATATGATGTCCTTCGCCGATCATCCGGACGGTTTCCAACATGGCCTCTGGGTCGCCCCAGTTGAGGGGTTGGCCTCCCGTATCGGCCGTGGTGATCAGTCCTTTTTCAAAGGCCTCCATGGCAAAGCCCACCAGGTTTCCGGTATCCACGGTGTCGATTCCGTAGCGGTTGCACAGTTCATTGGCCAGACAGATCGCTTCCAGGTTGTCAACCAGACAATTGGCGCCCAGGAGGTTGATGGTTTCATACTCCGGCCCTCCTCCGACAACGGTTTTGTACGGACCTTCCTTGACTTGGACGGTCTTTCCGCAGCCGATGACGCAGCCACCGCAGAAAAAGGGTTTAATGATGACCTTCTCAGCAAAGGCCGGTCCTGAAATCTTGGCGGCACCTTCTTCCCAACGATCGGGATACTTAAAGTT
>Ga0233425_10001685_pt1 | contig 47741 bp, 35 predicted proteins | sample Watercolumn_Towu_2_FD_181712 | JGI IMG/M metagenome (GOLD analysis project Ga0233425, IMG submission 181712) | Freshwater microbial communities from Lake Towuti, South Sulawesi, Indonesia - Watercolumn_Towuti2014_140_MG | ecosystem: Environmental > Aquatic > Freshwater > Lake | place...
CATCTTCTCAAATGTGCTGCGCTGAACGCCAGTTGACCTTTTGAATTCTTCGTCTTTTAGCTTCTGAACTGTCTCGTATCTCATATGCCTATTATGGCATAACTATCACTTATGCAAGAGGTCTATTACACAACTGGCAATGCCGGGCGTGGTCCGCGCCGATGACGCCACGCCGCCCGATCCGCTCGTGACCGAGGTCCCGGTCGATCCAGGGACTGGCGGGGAGCAGTCCCCGAGCGTGCCGGAGATCCTCAGCCAGCTCCCGGAGGGGACCGATGTGGCGATCGTCAACCCGGATGGTTCTTTCGAACCGCTGGCCACCCAGGCGGCGGTCGAAGCCATTGCCAACAGCGATCCGGTCTGGTGCCCGGGTGTTCAAACTCCGAGCACCGATACGGATCCGGTCGCTCCGGGAAACCAGAACGGCTGCACCCCCAACCAGAGCTCAGTGACTGACCTGATCAGCTACATTGGCGACAATGGGGTATCGGGTGCTGGAACGATCTTCTTCCAAAACGGCGTCTACGGCGGCGCGGAGACAACGATCTCCTTTTCCTCATCCACATTGCCCGGCCTGACAGCTCTCGGACTCGTGGGAGGCTGGGATCTGGGTACGAATACGCCGGTGACCGGCGGCTTGACGACATTCAACGTTCCCGTGATCCTCGACTGGAACGCGAATGTGCGGATCCAGGATGTGACCGTCGATGCCGAATTCGCTGGTTACGGTCTGGTTGTCTCGTCAGAGGGGAGTGTCGAGTTGACCAATGTCGATGCGCTCAACAATTCCCTGGGTAGCGGCGCATCCATCGACACCTGTATCCTCGAAGACATCAACCCGGATCCGGACATCGTCGAATGGGCTTGCACCGGGACTGGAACGGTGTCGATCACGGATTCCGCCTTCGATGGCAACGCCGGTGACGGTCTGTGGGTCGAATCCGGCGGGGCGATCACCCTGAACTCGATCAGCGCTTCGAACAATACCTTTTGGGGGGCGGGGCTGGACAATACCGAAGGAAGTGGTTCCATCCTGATCGGGACGAGCCAGTTCGATAACAACGGCAGTCTGGGGATCGCAGTCTGGTCGGATAACGTGATCAGCATCCATCACCTGAGTGCCGGAGGGAATTACGATGGGGCACAATTCATTTCCCAGGATGCCATCAGCCTCACGTCGAGTACGTTCAACGCGAACGATGTCGAAGGTTTGTCCGTTTGGTCTTTGAATGGATCGGTATCGCTCACCTCTGTGGATGTGATCGGTACGCTGGAGGGCAACGGTGCGTATGTTGCTACGGAGAATGGCGACGTCGACATCTACGGTGGAAATTTCAACGATAACACTGTGACCGGTGCGAACTTCGAAGACGGGGAATATGGCATCGGCCTGCAGGCCGGGACTTCGCTTGGCAATGTCACATTGACGAACGTCATTGCCACCGGGAACGACGTCGGTGTTATTGCCGGCACTTACCAGGGCAACGTCGACATCGTTGGCGGTTCGTTCAATGATAATAACTACATCGGCCTGGAGGCAGGCGTTTGGGAAGGGTCCCTGACCTTGACCGATGTCACCGCCGGGAATACGGTCCCCGGACCGACCGCCACGCAGGATATGGGAGTGGTTCTTGGCAACCAGAACGGACCGGTCACCATATCCGGTGGCATCTTCGATGGCAATCTGGAAAAAGGTCTCTACATCGAGTCGGCTGGCGGCATCGCCAATCCGGTCACTCTGGATGGCGTGGAAGCCTCCGAAAACGGCGCCAAGGGAGTCTACATTACCTATGCGGCCCCCTGCGGCACGACCACCGGCGGTGTCTCGGTCAACGTGATCGGTGGCTTGTATCAGACCAACGGTGCCTATGGCATCTACGCCATGGTCGGCCCCGAAGGGACGGTGACCCTGGATGCCATCACACCTCCGGATTTCGGTTCACATAACGGCACCCCAGCGGATACTTTGTATGACTTGCTGGTCAACACGGACGTGGTCCCCTGCCCGCCGCCCTGCGAGCCGAAACCTGCAGTCGAGGCAAAGCCATACAATATCGTCGAAGTACCCGAGACGGGCAGTTTCCCGGTGGAACAGAACTGCATCGATTACAGCGGGACGCTGCTGATCCTGCCCAGCCATGACAAGGTCCTGCTGGCCTGCCCGGCCGAGGGAACCGTGGAAGCCGGCGGATTGGCGGTCGATCAACTACCCGCGCCGATCCCCGGCGGGCCGGAATTCCTGGCTGCCCTGGAAGTCACACTTCTGGATGAGGATCAGCAGCCGATCCCGGTGATCACCAACGGCGGGTTCGTCAATGTCGCCTTCCAGGTCCCCGAGGATGCCCGCCCGAACGACCGCTTCTCGATCCTGTACTGGGATCCGACCGCCCAGAACGGCGCCGGCGGCTGGTTCGAACTGCCGCAGTATCGCGAGACGTTGCTCGGCCGGCCGGATGTCTTCCCGCTCCACCCGGGTCTGGCCCCGGATGACCTGATGCGCATCCTGTCCGGCGTCCGTTCGCTGGGCGGTTACATCAAAGCCAACGTGAACTTCCCGGGCGTCTTCGCCTTGATCCGGCGCTGAGCCGGCCTTTCCTGAAGCTGCGGAGGGACGGCGTACGCCGTCCCTCCCTTGATTAATAGAGGCAATATGCATAAACGAACCCGCTCTGAATTCATCCTGGCGATCTTGATCCTGATCCCGCTGCTGGCAGCCTGCGGCAGCGCATCGACGAACCCCACAGAACTTCCCGTTGCCACAGCGGATCCCTGCGCGGCGGAGAACCTCCTCGCTGCGGTCACGCCGGTCCATGCGCTGATGCGCGCCTTCGACGATCAGGCCCAGGTGGCGGTGCTGGCGGATGTGAGCCAGATGGTCTTTGTCATTCCCCCGCTGCAGGAGGTGCGCCGGCAGGCCGAGGACCTGGCCGTGCCGGCCTGTTTGGCGACGCTGAAGGAGCTCGAGATCTCCTACATGAATTCGGTGATCAACACCCTGCTGGTCTTCATGCAGGTGGGCGCGGGGAATACCGAGGTGCTGGTGCAGGGCATCACCCAGGGGCGCAGCCTGCACGACCAGTACAACCAGGAACTGGCACGCCTGGTGGGGGAGGGTGCGCTGCCGGATTCCAGCCTGGAGACAACACCCACGCCGTAAAGATCCGCTTGAGACAAAACTCCCGCAAATCAACTGCGGGAGTTTTGCTGCGGGGATGAGAGCATTTTCCGATGGTCACGACGACGCCTGCGCAGTCCATGTTAGAATCGCCCCTGATGGTCATTAGCGATCACCTCCAGGGGATCCTGGGCACCCTGCCGGCCAAACCTGGCTGCTACCTGATGAAGAATGCCGAGGGGACGATCATCTACGTCGGCAAGGCCATCAGCCTGAAGAACCGCGTCCGGTCCTATTTCCACGCCGATGCGAGCCACGATCAGAAGACACGCCGCCTGGTGCGCGAGATCGTCGACCTGGAATGGATCGTGGTCGGGTCGGAGCTTGAAGCGCTCATCCTCGAGATGAACCTGATCAAGAAGCACCGGCCCAAGTACAACGTCCGGCTCAAGGATGACAAGCGTTATCCGTACATCAAGATCCACTGGCAGGAGGATTTTCCGCATGTCAGCGTGACGCGCCTGATGGCGGAGGACGGGGCGCGCTATTTCGGACCGTACACTTCCGCCTGGGCGGTCTACCAGACCCTGGACGTGCTGCGGCGGGTCTTTCCCTACCTGAGCTGCGACCGGGAGATCACCGGCAGGGACACGCGTGCCTGCCTGTATTACGACATCAAGCTCTGCATCGGACCCTGCATCGGGGCGGTCGACCGCGAGCAGTACCGGCAGATGATCAATGACCTGCAGGAATTCCTGAACGGGCATTCCACCCCGGTCATGGAGCGCATCCAGCAGCAGATGGATGCGGCCTCCGGCGCCTTGAAGTTCGAGCGCGCCGCCGCCCTGCGCGACCAGCTGCGGGCGCTGCAGTCGATCGTCGAGCGCCAGAAGGTGGTCTTCCCGGCCGATTACCTCGACTCGGATGTGCTCGCCATGGCGCGCGAGGACAACGAAGCCTGCGTGCAGATCTTCTTCATCCGAGGCGGCAAGCTGATCGGGCGCGAGTACTTCGTCCTGGAAGGCACCGAGGACGCCGCGGATGCCGAGGTGATGGCCCAGTTCGTGACCCAGTTCTACACCGAGGCGGCCAGCGTTCCCGAGCAGGTCATGCTGCCGCAGCAGATCGAGGAGGCGCAGATCGTGCAGCAGTGGCTGCGTTCCCGGCGCGGCGGTAAAAAAGTGGAGATGTTCGTCCCCAAGGACGGCCAGCCGCAGGAACTGGTCCAGATGGCGGCCGAGAACGCGGCCGAAACCCTGCAGGCGCTGCGCACCCAGTGGCAGGCCGATACCCACCGCCAGGAGCTGGCCCTGTCCGAACTACAGGAAGCGCTGCAGCTGCCCGGCCCGCCCAACCGGATCGAGTGCTACGACATTTCCAACACCCAGGGAACGGCCTCGGTGGGCAGTATGGTGGTCTTCACCCAGGGCGTGCCCGACAAGAAGCTCTACCGGCGCTTCAACATCGAAACCGTCTCCGGCCCGGACGACTTCGCCTCGATGGAGGAGGTGCTCACCCGCCGCTTCAAGCGCTGGCAGTCCGCCCAGGAATTGGTCGCCCAGCCGGGGGCCAAGGTCGAGCCCTCGTTCTCCTTCCTCCCGGACCTGTTGATCGTGGACGGCGGCAAGGGCCAGCTCGGGCGGGCGGTCGCCGTGCTCGACCAGTTCGGGTTGAGCGGGAAGGTGCCGGTCGTCGGCCTGGCCAAGCAGGAGGAGGAGATCTTCTTCCCGCAGCGCTCCAAGCCGCTGCTCCTGCCGCGCCACTCCCAGGGTCTGTACCTGGTCCAGCGCATCCGCGACGAGGCGCATCGCTTCGCCATCACCGCGCACCGCGCCCGCCGGTCCAAACAGGGCATCGCATCGGTCCTGGATTCGCTGCCCGGGATCGGCCCGGCACGCCGAAAGAGCCTCTTGAAACATTTCGGGTCTGTGGATAAGATTAGGGAGGCGAGCATCGAGGAACTGACCGCCGTGCCCGGGATCAACCCGGCTGTGGCGGAAAGCATCAAGGCGCACCTGGAGTAGCGCCTGCCAGTCGGAGCTGCGTTCGCCGAGGAATTGCTGGAATGAAAAAAACTGTCTGGTTGATCGATGACGATGAAGAGATGGTCCGCGCCGTGCAGATGATGTTGAAGCTGCTGGATTGCGAGACGCGTTATTTCTACAGCGCCCGGCATGCCGTCGATACCCTGCAGGCCGGGGCAAACGTCGACCTGCTGGTGGTGGACATCAACATGCCCGAGATCAGCGGCATCGACCTGCTCGAGTACCTGCGCCGGCAGGAAAAATGGCGCTCGCTGCCGATCGTCATGCTTTCCACCGAGGCGGCGGACGTGATGGTCGACCGCGCCCTGGAGCTGGGTGCGGATGCCTACGTCACCAAGCCGGTGGCGATCGAGGAATTACAGGCTGCCATGGACAGGGCGTTCAAGGCGCACGAAAAATAAGTTTGGTTTTGAGGCGAAATGGCAAAGAGTAAAAATACCCACATGTCCGGCACGCAGCGCAAGACACGCATCTATCAGGTGGTCTTTTCGGTCGTGTCGCTGATCGTGCTGCTCTCGATGATGCTCTCCATGCTCCGCTAGGATTTCTTTGTTATAATCGGCGGGCGTTCCCCCCCGAACACCTTTCAAGGACACGTGCAGCCGGAGGGCGGACCCGCTCTCCTTTGGCGTCCGTGTCCCTGTCCCCCGCCCGGGGATGAATGTGGAGTGTTGCGTAATGCTCGAAAAATTGGCCGGCATCGAAAAGCGTTATGAAGAGATCAACCGTCTCCTGATGGACGTCGGCAGCGACTACCAGCTGCTGGCGGACCTCAACCGTGAGCGGATCGACCTGGAGCCGATCGTCGACTGTTCACGTGCATACCGCCGTGACCTGGGACGGCTCGAAGAAGCCCGCCAGCTGCTCGCCGGCGGCGAGGACGCCGAACTGACCGCCCTGGCCGAGGCCGAGGTGGCCGAACTCGAGCCGCGCATTGCCGGGCTGGAGAACGAACTCAAGCAGCTGCTGGTCCCCAAGGATCCGCGCGACGAAAAGAACGTCTTCGTCGAGATCCGCGCCGGGACGGGCGGGGAGGAGGCGGCCATCTTCGCCGCCGACCTGTTCCGCATGTACTCGCGCTACGCCGAGCGCCAGGGCTGGAAGGTCGAGATGATGGATTCGAACGCCATCGGCATCGGCGGTTTCAAGGAAGTCGTCTTCCAGGTCAGGGGCCGCGGCGCCTTCTCCATGCTGAAGTATGAATCCGGGGTCCACCGCGTGCAGCGCGTCCCGGCGACCGAATCGTCCGGCCGCATCCACACCTCCACCGCCACCGTGGCCGTCCTGGCCGAGGTCGAAGAGGTGGATGTCGACATCCCCGAGTCCGACATGAAGATCGATGTCTTCCGTTCCTCCGGGGCGGGCGGTCAGAACGTCCAGAAGAACGCCACGGCCATCCGCATCACCCACCTGCCGACCGGCATGGTGGTGGCGGTGCAGGACGAACGCTCCCAGTTGCAGAACAAGCTGCGCGCCCTGTCGATCCTGCGCGCCCGGCTCTACGAGATCGAAGAGGAAAAACGCCGCTCCGCCGAGGAGGCCGACCGCCGTTCCCAGGTCGGCAGCGGGGAACGTTCCGAGAAGATCCGCACCTACAACTATCCCCAGAACCGCGTCACCGATCACCGCATCAACCTGTCCATCTACAACCTGCCGGCTGTGATGGAAGGCAACATCGACCAGTTCATCGAAGAACTTTCCACCCGTGACGAAGCCGAGCGCCTGTCGTCCTCAGGCGTGGACGAGGAAGACTAAGCCAACCCTCCGGCAGGCGGTCACGCCTGCCGGTTTTCTTTCTTCCGGAGGAATATGCATCTCCCGACTTGGCTCAAGATCGTCTTGCGGGTGCTGCTGGTCTCCCTGGTCGTGGCCGCGGCATGGACCACGCGCTGGCGGGCCGTCAGGACCCTGGGTGTGGATTTTGATGAGGATGATTATCTGCGCTCGGCCCAGGAGTACAGGGCCCTGATCAAATCCGGCGATTGGGCTGGCTTTTTGGAAGCCAATTATCGCCCCGAGCATCCCCCGCTGGCCAAGATCGTCTTTGGGATCAGCATCCTCGGAACGGAAGAGGTCCCTCTGATCGATCCCGAACAACAGAATTGGAGTCTGCCGCCGGATCAACTGGTCGCCGCGCGTACCGCCAGCGCCGTGCTCGGCACCCTAACCGCCGCGCTGGTGGTTCTGATCAATCCGCTGGCGGGATTCTTCCTGGCTGTCCACGCCATCACCGTCAAATACACTTCCCAGATCATGCTGGAGGCCCTGCCTGCCTTCACCAGCCTCGTGGCGATCCTTGCCTACCTGCGTTGGAAAAAGACCGGCAAGCGTTTCAACGGTTGGCTGCTGCTCTCCGCCCTGGCCATCGGCATGACTGCCGCCTCCAAGTACCAGTACTGCGTGGTTGCGATCGCCATTCTCATCGACTGGGCCGTCACCGTCGGCGAACGGCATGCCGGGACCGGTAAATGGAAGTTCCCCTGGGAACTGCTCGTTTGGGGTGCGCTCTCGGTTGCTTTCTTCGTGCTGGCCGACCCCTACCTGTGGCCTGACCTCTTTGGCCGCCTGGAAGGATCGGTGCTCTTCCACAGGAGCTACAGCACCACCGCTCCCGAGATTGCCAGCGCGGGATATCCAGCCTGGCAGCCGATCCTGTGGTTCTTTTTTGACATCCGCACCTGGAACGAAAACCACGCCCAGGCACTCTTTTTCAACATCGACTGGCTGATCGGCCTGGCAGCCATTGGCGGTTTCTCCGCGTTATGGAAGCGTGAACGCCTGTACGTGATCTGGATGATCGTCGGCTTGGCCTTCCTGCTGATCTGGCCGACGAAGTGGCCGCAGTACATCCTCACCCTGACCGTACCCGTTTCGTTGGCCGCAGGCGAACTCTTCGTCTCGTTGGGCAGTCGTGTGGCTGCCCTGTTCAAGAGATCGAAGGCGGCATGACCAAATCCATCGGCGCCGTGCTGGCCGATCTGTCTGGCCGGCTTCCCGGCGATACGCCTGCTCTCGACGCGCAGCTGCTGCTGGCCCGGGTGCTCAGGAAGCCGCGCAGCTGGGTGCTGGCCCACCCTGAAAAGGAACTCTCCCCGGCAAGACAGCAGGCCCTGTCCAAACAGATCGAACGGCTCGAAGCCGGCCAGCCCCTGCCCTACGTGCTCGGGCGCTGGGAGTTTTTCGGCCTGGAGTTCCTGGTCGACCCCGGCGTGCTGATCCCGCGCCCGGAAACGGAGCTGCTGGTCGAGACGGCGCTGGGCTGGTTGAAACGCCCTGCCTCCGCCGCCCGGAGGATGATCGACATTGGCACCGGTTCCGGCTGCATCGGAATCGCCCTGGCCGTTCATGTTCCCGATCTGCAGGTGACCGCCACGGATATTTCGCCGCAGGCCCTGGAGGTTGCCCGCCGCAATGCCGCCGCGCACGGCCTGGCGGACAGGATCGCCCATGCCTGCTGCGACCTGTTCCCGAGCGCGCACGAGACCTACGACCTGATCGTTGCCAACCTGCCCTACATCCCGAGCGCCACGCTGCATTCCCTGCCGATCTACGGCCGCGAGCCAACGCTGGCGCTGGACGGCGGCGCCGATGGGTTGGACGTGCTGCGCAGGCTGCTGGCGGCGGCACCGGAGCGCCTGCGGCTGGGCGGCCTGCTCCTGATGGAGATCGAAGCCAGCCAGGGTTCGGCGGTGCTTTCGATCGCCTGCGACACGTTCCAGCGGGCCGAGATCCACATGCACAGGGACCTGGCCGGGCGCGACCGGCTGCTCGAGGTCCAGGTCTGAGCGGAAGGATCGATCCGATGGCAAAGACGCTGCTGCTCCCCGCTTCCGATCCACATACTTTCCAAACGGCTGCCGAGATCCTCGGCCGCGGCGGGCTGGTGGCCTTCCCGACCGATACGGTCTATGGCCTGGGGACGCTGGTCTTCGATGGGCCGGCGGTCGAGCGGATCTACGCGGCCAAGCAGCGCCCGGTGGAGAAGGCCATCCCGGTGCTGATCGGCAGTCTGGACGACCTGCCGCGCCTCGTCCCCGCTGTGCCTGCGCTGGCGGAACGCCTGGCGGCCGCCTTCTGGCCGGGTCCGCTGACCCTGGTGCTGCCGAAGCGCCCGGAGGTCCCGGCTTCCGTGTCCGCCGGCGAGACGCTCGGGGTGCGCATCCCGGACCACCCGGTGGCTCTCGGCCTGCTGCGGCAGGCGGGGCCGATGGCGGTCACCTCCGCCAATCTCTCCGGCCAGGCCAGCCCGTGCAGCGCCGCCGAAGTCCTGGAGCAGCTGGACGGGCGCATCGACCTGGTGATCGACGGCGGAAGGACACCGGGCGGCGTCCCCTCCACGGTGGTGGACTGTCTCGGTGCCGGGTTAAAAATCCTGCGGGAGGGGCCGCTCTCGCTGGAGCAACTGCTGGCGGAAGCGGGGGAGAATCTCTAATCCGCTTTTCAGGAAGTCTTCATCTTCCCTTTAACTGCCTGCATATAATAACCATCATATTCTCCTCCTCACAAACCCCGCCGGGAACTGGGCCTCCCGGCGGGGTTTGGGTTATAAGGGATGAAGAAACCCGGTTTCTCATCCCCTGCGGGGGCCTTCGCACCCTGACGGGGGCTACGGGAAACCGGGTTGCTTGTTACCTGGTGGAGTCAGGAGAGCGGCCAGGTGGGCAGGACGTCGATCTCCAGGCCGTCGGTGCGACCGAGGGCGAAGCGGTGATATCCGGCGGCGGCGATCATGGCGGCATTGTCGGTGCACAGCGAGAGCGGCGGGATGGTCACCGGGAATTCGTCCTGCCCGAGGAAGGCCTCCCGCAGGGCTTTGTTGGCCGAGACGCCCCCGCCGACGATGATCTGCTTGACCCCGTGCTCGCGGCCGGCGCGCAGCGTTTTCTCGAAGAGCACCTCGACCACGGCCGCCTGGAAGGAGGCGGCCAGGTCATCGACCGGGAGCGGCTTGCCGTCCGGTTCGAGTTTCCGCACTTCCTTCAGGACGGCGGTCTTCAAGCCCGAGAAGGAGAAGTTGTGGCTGCCGTCCAGCCAGGCGCGCGGGAACTTGAACGCCTTCGGGTCGCCCTGTTCGGCCGCCTTCTGGACCGAGGGTCCGCCGGGGTAGGGCAGCCCAAGCAGGCGGGCGACCTTGTCGAAGGCCTCGCCGGCGGCATCGTCCAGCGTGGCGCCCAGCCGGGTGTACTGCAAATGGTCCTGCATCAGGTTCAGTTCGGTGTGCCCGCCGGAGACGAGCAGCGCCATCAGCGGGAACAGCGGCGCGGGGGGCGGGGTGTCGCTGGCATTGTGCACCCAGGCCGAGTAAATGTGGCCTTCCAGGTGGTTGACCCCCACCAGCGGCAGGCCGGCGCCGAGCGCCAGCCCCTTGGCGGCGTTCAGGCCGACGACCAGCGACCCGGCCAGCCCGGGGCCGCGCGTGGCGGCGATGGCATCGATGTCCGCGATGGTCAGGTGGGCTTTGGCCAGCGTCTGTTCGACCGCCGGGACGAGCGCCAGCACGTGCTGCCGCGAGGCCACCTCGGGAAAGACGCCGCCGAAGCGGGCGTGGATCTCGATCTGCGAGGCGACCGTGGAGGCAAGCAGCGCCCGGCCGTTCTCGATCACGGCCGCGGCGGTCTCGTCGCAGGAGGTCTCGATCGCCAGGATGCGGGCGGGTTTCAGGGAGCTCATCCCGGTGATTATAGCGCCATCCGCCCGGGCGTCAACACCGGGCGGATGGGCATCGACTGGGATCGGACGTCACTTGCCTTTCCACTTCTTCATTTTCAGGACGAAATCGTACGGGTATTCGGCCAGCAGTTCCATCTTCCCGTCCGGGCGGACCCAGTAGCTGTCCTCGATGCGCACGCCCATGCCGCGCTCGGGGTAGTACAGGCCCGGTTCCATGGTCATGACCACGCCCGGCTTGAGGATGTCCTCCTCCGTGGAGTTCAATCCGCTCCAGGGGCGCTCGTGGATGTTCAATCCCAGGCCGTGGCCGATCGAGTGCACGTAGCCTTCGACCGGGTTTTCGCCGTGCAGCGGGGTCTTGTGGCCGAGTTTCTCGAACTCCTCGCAGGTCATGCGCTGATAGGCCTGGTATTGCGCGTTCAGGTCCAAATTGTCGATCAGTTTGCGATAGACCAGGTGGACTTCATCGTACAACTCTTGCGCCGGCGGGGTGGCATAGCCCAGGCTCCAGGTGCGGGTGAAGTCGTAGAAATAGCCTCCGCCCTCTTCGCAGGGATAGATGTCGAAGACGATGGTCTGGCCCAGGCGCAGCAGGTCGGTCGGCGTGCCGGCAGAATGCGGCACCCCGGCATCCCGCCCGATGGCGAAGATCGTCCCTTCCGGGTTCTCCCCGCCCAGTTCGGCGATCCACAGGTTGATCCTGCCTTTGACGTCCGCGATGGTCAGCGGGGAGCCGTCCTGCTTGAGCAGGACCTCGTCGGCGCGCACGTCGCAGCCGGTCAGGTATTCGGCCACCCGGCCGACGACCGTGGTCGTCAGCTTGCCCATCCGGCGGATGCGCTCGACCTCGGCTTCGTCCTTGGTCTCCATGGCGGCCAGGAAGACGGAGTTGTCGCCCATCTCGCCGACCAGTTCGACCTCGGGGAGCAGGTCGCGCAGCTTCGAGAAAATGGCGAAGGACGAGCCGAGCTCGGTGCGGCCGTACAGGCCGATCCGCCCCTGGACGCGCTGGTCGAGCAGCATGCGCTTGAGGCGGATGGCCGCCGCCAGGGCCATGCTGCCGCCGGCCTCCTTCAGGATCTCCTGGAAATTGTACTTGCTGTAGGGGATGATCTGCAGGCCCGAGAGGGCGGCTTCGTCGCGTTCCATGTCGTTGCAGTACAGCACCGCCGCTTCGCCGCGCTTCTTGATCAGCGTGGCGCCGCTGACGTGCCCGCCGCCGGTCAGGTAGTACATCGACGGGTTGTGGCTGGCATTGCCGATGACCAGCAGGGCATCCAGGTCCTTGGCTTGCATCAGGGCATCGAGATCGGATTTCATGCTTCTCTCCTAGGAAATGGGAATGAACTTTCCCGGCGGCCGTCTCACGCCGGGTGGCTTTTCAGGGTATTGGCCAGGCCGACCAGCAGCGCGCCCTCCTGCTCGGGCAGGACGGTGCGCGGGTCGAGCAGGACGCGGTCCTTTTCGGTGCGGGCGATGACGGGCGGGTTCTGGCGGCGCAGCGCCTCCAGGAAGAGGTCCGGCCTGCGCACGTCCAGGGCCAGAACGTACGTGGGCAGGCATTCGCCGGGCAGGCTGCCGCCGCCGATGGTCGACTCGGAGCGGAGCACCTCGCCCCGGTGCAGGGCCGCGGCCCAGCCTTCGGCACGCGCCCGCAGCGTGCGGGCCGGGGCGGACAGCATGCGCCAGACCGGCACCTGGCTCTCGGCTTCGTTCTTGAGATAGTGCAGCAGCGTGGCCGACAGGGCCGCCAGGCAGGTCTTGTCGGCGCGCACGGCGCGCGCCAGCGGATGTTTCCGGATCTGCGCCAGCAGGTCGGCCCGGCCGAGCAGAATCCCGGCCTGCGGACCGCCGAGCAGCTTGTCGCCCGAGAAACAGACCAGGTCGGCGCCGGCCCGCAGCGATTCCTGTACGGTCGGCTCGTGGGCCAGGCCGTATTTCTCGGTGGGCAGCAGGCAGCCGGAGCCCAGGTCGTCGATCAGCAGGGCATCCCCGGCATGCGCGCAGGCGGCCATTTCCTCCAGGGAAGGCTCCTCGGTGAAGCCGACGATCTTGAAATTGGACGGGTGGGCGCGCAGCACCAGGCGGGCGCCCGCCTGCAGCGCTTCCTCGAAGTCGGCGCTGCGCACCCGGTTGGTGGTGCCCACTTCGACCAGTTTGGCCCCGGACTGGCGCATCACGTCCGGCACGCGGAAGCCGCCGCCGATCTCGACCAGCTGCGAGCGGGCGATGGCGACCTTTTTCCCCTTCGCCAGGGCCGAGAGGGCCAGCAGGACCGCGGCGGCGTTGTTGTTGACGGCCACGGCCGCTTCGGCCCCGGTCAGGCGCGTCAGCAGGGCTTCGGCATGCAGCAGGCGCGAGCCGCGCCTGCCGCTCTCCAGGTCGAATTCCAGGGTCGAATAGCCGCGTGCGACGGCCTCCATGGCGGCGATCGCCGTCGCGGAGAGCGGGGCGCGGCCCAGGTTGGTGTGCAGGACCACCCCGCTGGCGTTGATCACCGGCTGGAGCGTCGGCGCGGTCCAGTCGTGCAGCACCTGGCGGGCGCGTTCCAGCAGCCCGTCCGTGTCCGGGAGGGTCTGCTGGCCGCCCTTTTTCCAGGCGCCGCGGAGCTCCTGCAGCACGGAGCGGATGGCGCCGACCGTCAGCGGACGGCCGTAGGCCGCGGCCAGTTCGGCCGCGTATTCGGTCTGGAGCAGTTGATCGACGGAGGGAAGGGAACGCAGGTCAGCCATGCGCGGCATCGGTCGGTTTCCCGGGTGCGGGAGGTTCCGAGCCGGTGAGCGGGGCTGGTTCGGCCGCCGCCGGAGGCGTCCAGCGGGCGCGCTCACGCATGCGGATCAGGTATTCGATGGCGATCAGGCCGCCGGCCAGGCCGACGCCGCTCCACAGCGAGACCAGGCGCGCCTGCTGCAGCCAGGCCAGCAGCGCCCCGTAGACGCCGACCCAGATCGCCTGGCGCAGGATGACGGCCGGCCCGGCGGGCGGCTCGGACGGGAAGCGCAGGTTGAGGAACCAGGCTGCCGGCAGGGCCAGGCCGACCAGCCCGAGCGTTCCGCCAAAGAAGAGCAGCCAGCGCGCCCAGACGGTCGGCGGGAAGGCCAGCACGGCCAGCAGGGCGCTGCCCCAGCCGAACACGGACAGGAACACGACGGCGGGCAGGTAGGCACGCAAGGGGAGGCGGGTGTCGGTTTGCATCAGGTGAATTATATCCCAAAGGTTATAATAACTTGTGGGTATGGACAGGGTTTTCGAGATCAAAACGAGGAAGGGATTTGGATGTCCGACAAACCATATATTCCATTGGGCTCATGGACTACAACGCGCGGTTCTATGATTCTCGTATAATACACTTCGTGCAGCCAGACACGATTACACCAGAATAAACATCTCCTCAAGGCTGGAATCGCTTCGCTTATGTACAGAACAACACCTGGCATCGAGCGTATGATGATGTTGTTGTTAAGTGTTTGACAATAGGGCCAGGCAGCCAAGCAACGCCAAGCCAATTCTTGACTTACTTGCGCGATCTGCCTCTATCGCCAGATCTTCAAAGCCGATTTCCTCTTGCAGTCCAGACAATCGAACAAGCCATTCAGAGGTTGCCATGAATGAATTCTATGTTCTTGAACCTGTAGACGGTTTCTTCGGTACAAAATGGGCGTATGCTGACAAGACCGACCCCGTCAATTTAGGAAATTGTGACCGGTGTCCTGTTTGTGGAGGCGCGGTCAGCCTACTACAATGGTTGCCACCCCATCAGGTGAAGCTTTCCAGCGCCAAGCCAGAAAAATGGGGAGACCTCCTCTGGGTAGGAGGAACAAATGTAGCAGTGTCAGCCCGTTTCAAAGATGCATTTGCCTCAGAGGGCTTACGTGGAATCTGTTCTTTCACCCCGATCGAGATCGTACGGTATGGTACAAAAAAAACCGGCGACTTCCCCGTGCCCCCGCCGCAGTACCTCACCATTCGGGTGGAGTGGGGAGGTGCCAACCAAGACGATACTGCATCTGAGGTGTCCCATCTTTCCCTTGAAATGATTGAATGTTCTTTCTGTCGGAAAGGTGGAAGTGGTTGGAAACAGGAAAGGGTCGTTATCGAGGATGGATCCTGGAATGGGGATGATATTTTCAGGCCACGCGGCGCGCCGGTCACTTTGATGGTGTCACAGCGCTTCAAGGATGTATTCAAGCGTAATGGATTCCAGAATGCATGGTTCATTCCTGGGAGCAAGTACGGATTTGATGAGAAACACCCTCATCTTTGGTATATAAATGAATAGGAATTGGTTTTTAGCGTTTTTTCCCGATAAAGTGCTCTAAAGTCTCTTCGTTGGAAGATTAGCGAATGCCTTGCTCTACGCTAATTTTGAGAAGCTGAAGTCGACGAATAGACCTTGAGGGCAAGCCTCGCAGAAAAGACTGTCGCCTCCCCCAGGAGCCGGGGACGATGTCAGCGCCATGAGAGGTCTCGAATAAGCAGGTTGCCGTGAAGGTGTGGCGCAAGACACACGAGGCTGAGAGGCTCATGGCAGTCTGAGGACGTACAGGGTAGATCATGAAAAGCAATTCGCGGTTTTGTAGGATGTCAAGATTTAATTAGAATGTCCCCTTTTGCGATTGAATTAGAATGTCCCCTATTTTGAGATAGGCGGGGTGCGGTACCAGGGATGGTTGGGAGCTGGTTTGTGAGCCTTGCTCTGGTTGAGAAGGACACGATCGATCTGCTTGGCAGTGACCACTTCAGCCTGGCGTTTCTGTTTGTGAAAGATGGTGTACTCCAAGGGGGTGTCTTTGTAGAGGATGGCAACTTTTCCCTGAGCATCCTGACAGATCAAGACCCTGGCATTGTGAAGGGCGTAGGCTGGGCGATCGGTGTGGATCTGGTAGACCACGTTCTTGAACTGGACAATCAGGCTCTTGGAAATGGTGCGGGGTTCCTGCCAGGAGAGAATGCGGTCCAGGATGTGATGGGCAGCCAGGGGGCGATGGGCGTCCAGGGAACTGCGCGGCTGGACGGCAAAGCGGGCATTGAAATCCCGGATGAATTCGGGCAGATAGGCATTGCCTTGCTGCATGGTGTTGATACCCCGCAAGCGCATCTCCTTGACCAGCCGATCCTGGAGGGTCTGGTTGACCCGCTCCACCCGACCCTTGGCCTGGGGGGTGTTGGCACACAGGATCGGGATCTCCAGTTCCTGCATGGCGCGTCCAAACTGGGTCAGGTTGTCATTTTGACTGCCATTGGGGATATTGACCCGGAAAATGCCATGTTTATCGGTGTACAGCCCGCCTGGGCGGCCGTGGGCCGCCAAATACTGCTGCATCAGACCACAGTAGCCAAAGAAACTCTCCTCCGGCACAAAGGACAAGGCGCCCAATCGCCCGGTGGCATCATCGATCATGACCAACAAGGTGCAACGCTCCGATCGCCCTTCGAACCAGTCATGATCCGTCCCATCCATTTGCTCTAATTCCCCGAAACAGGCCCGCCGTTCCCGCAGTGGATGCTCCTGCTCCTGGCGCACCTTCTTCGCCTTCCAGATCCCCTCCGCAATCATGATCTTGCGTACACTCCCCAAACTCAACTTCAGCCCCTCCCGCTCCACCAATTTCTCGTGCGCCAGCGTCGGACCAAAATCGGCATACCGCCCTTTGAGCAGGTCCAATGCCGCTTGCTCGGTCCCCTGATCGATCTGATGGTGGCTTGGCTTCCCACGCTGCTTCGATACCAGCCCAGCCGCCCCTTCCCGCCGATACGCTCGCAGCAAACGCTTGATCTGCCGGATACCCACACCCAGAACTTCCGCAGCCGCCTTTTGCCGAATCCGTTTCTCCTGCAGCCGTTCCATCACTTCCAGTCGGCCCAATTCCGCTTTGCTCATGGTTACCAGGTCCATTTCTACGTCCCTTTCCAAAGGGCGGTGCCCTGAATTCATCGAAGGGGACATTCTAATTTGTGCGCAAAGGGGACATTACTATTAAACGCTTACACGCGGTTTTGTAGGATTGACAATCCTCCCCAACCCGTGATAAAGTTGCGCCGTTCGTAAATCATCTCATGAAAGGAGCGCACACAATTCTATGGCAAAGATGGCATCGGTTGTCCTCTTTCGATGTGTGCGCCTGTGATTCCGACGTAATCAGGTTTCAGCCTGCTTGACGAGCGGCCACGGGCGTGCACGACCCCGTGGCTTTTTCTATTCCGGCTGACGGTTCGCGGCGCTGTTTCTTGCGCCCGGCTGCCGCCCGGGTGACGAAATCTACCGGCCACGGGAATGTCCTGTGGCCGGTTTTGTTTAACAGCAAGGAACTTTACGATGGACTTTCGCAACAGCTATCCCCACGACCAGGGTGTCGTGGTCAAGAAATACATCGGCAGTTATCACGTGCGTACGAACCTGGGCGTGCTGCCCTGCGCCCTCTCGCCGCGGCTGCGCAAGCAGTTGATCTACCCGATCGCCGACCCGAACTCGCTCCGCCACATCGTGCGCGAGGTGAAGGTGCTCGACAAGGTCGATCCCGTGGCGGTCGGCGACCAGGTGCGCTTCGTCGACGCCCGGGACGGCAGCGGATTGATCGTCGAGGTGCTGCCGCGCCGCAACCGTCTCGCCCGCCGCGATCCCATGCCCGGGGATCACAAGTTCGAACAGGTGGTCGTCTCCAACGTGGACTACCTGCTGCCGGTCTTCGCCGCCGCCAACCCGACGCCGAAATGGGGCCTGCTCGACCGCTACCTGGCCTCCGCCGAGTCGCTCGAGCTGAAGGCCTGCGTGGTGATCACCAAGCTGGACCTGGTGCGCCGCGCAGACGGTTCGCTGGACCCGGAGCTCCGCGCCGCGGTCGACGAGTACCGCCGCATCGGCTATCCCGTCTTCCTGACCAGTTCGGTCAGCGGGGAGGGGCTGGACGAACTGCGCCGCCTGCTGGCCGGGCATGTCTCGGCCTTCGTCGGCAAGTCCGGAGTCGGCAAGACCGCCCTGCTGAACGCCCTCGAACCGGGCCTCGGCCTGCGCGTCGGGGCGGTCGGCAGCGGCGAGGTCGGCAAGGGCCGCCACACCACCACGCACGTCGAGATGGTGACGGCCAGCTTCGGCGCCGACATCGTCGACACCCCCGGCATGCGCGAATTCGGCCTGCACGACCTGGACGGGGACGATCTGGCCCTGTTCTTCCCGGAAATGCGCCCGTATGTCGGCCGGTGCCGCTTCGGGCTGGACTGCGCCCACGACGAGGAACCCGGCTGTGCCATCCGCCGGGCGGTCATGGAAGGGGCGGTCAGCCCCTGGCGCTACAAGAGTTATTTGAAATTGAGCGAGGAACTTTAACATGAACCCCCTTCTGCGCGACCTGGCCCCCCGCACGGGCCGGGCCAGGCCGCGTTCCAACCACACCCGCGCCCGCCGCGGCCGCGACGAGGATGGCTTTCCATGCAAACACTGCCAGGCCTTCGTTTCCTGCGACGGGCTGTTGAGCGGGGTCCACAACCGCAACCACTGTCCCTACTGCCTGTGGTCCCGGCACCTGGACTGGCACGCGCCGGGCGACCGGCTCTCGGCCTGCAAGGCGCTCATGCGCCCGCTCGGCCTGACGGTCAAGCAGGTGCACAAGCGCTACACCGCCGGCCCGGGCGAACTGATGCTGATCCACTGCTGCCAGGAGTGCGGACAGGTCTCGATCAACCGCCTGGCCGCGGACGACGTCCCGCAGGCCGTCCTGGCGGTCTTCGAAGCCTCCGTCCGGCTCTCCCCCGGCCTCCAGGCGCAGCTCGCAGCCTGCGGCATCCGCCTGCTGGGCCCCGGCGACGGTCCGCTGGTCCGCTCCCGGCTCCTGGGGAACGGACAGGCAGAAGCGTTCGAACGGCAATTCGAACCCGCCTGAATTGAAGTCCCCGGCTGTCCGGGGACTTTTCCTTCGTCACCGACCGTCTCCGGGCGTGTTATAGGTACAGAATTCCATTCAGCCATTGGAGGCGTATGTCGAAGAAGTTCTCAAAATTCATGCTCCGTTTCATCAGCGGGCTGGCGATCGTCGCCATCCTGCTCTCCGCGTTCGGTGTCGCCAGCGTCCGGCGCTCATTTCCGCAGACCGGCGGGGAGGTCCGCCTGCAGGGCCTGGACGGTCCGGTGGACATCTACCGCGACCCGCAGGGCATCCCGCACATCTATGCCGGCAGCCTGCACGACCTGTTCCTGGCCCAGGGCTACGTCCACGCCCAGGACCGTTTCTGGCAGATGGACTTCTGGCGCCACATCGGTTCCGGGCGGCTGTCCGAGATGTTCGGCGAGTCCCAGCTCGAGACGGACGCCTTCCTGCGCACGCTCGGCTGGCGCCAGATCGCCGAGGCGGAATTCGCCTCCTATGACGCCGAATCGGTCGCCATCCTGACGGCCTATGCCGACGGCGTCAACGCCTACCTGGCGGAGCACCAGGGCACGGCCCTGAGCCTGGAATACGGCATCCTGAAACTGCTCACCCCGGAGTACAGCCCCGAGCCCTGGACCCCTGTCAACAGCCTGACCTGGGCCAAGGCGATGGCCTGGGACCTGCGCGGCAACATGGACGAGGAGATCGAGCGCGCCGTCCTGGGCAAGCTCCTGACGGCGGAACAGGTCGCCCAGCTCTTCCCGGCCTACCCGGACGACCACCCGGTCATCGTACCGGGATATGCCGTTCCGGACGCCTCCGCAGGCGCCTCCACGCACTCCCTGCCCGAACTGGACTGGTCCGCCCTGCAGGCCCGCCTGGCCGGGCTGGATGCCGTGATCGGACCGAGCGGGGCGGGCATCGGCTCCAACTCCTGGGCCGTCGCCGGCTCGCGCACCGAATCCGGCCTGCCCCTGCTGGCCAACGATCCGCACCTGGGCATCCAGATGCCGTCGATCTGGTACCAGGTCGGGCTGCACTGCCAGCCGATCTCAAGCGCCTGCCCGTACGAAGTGGCCGGCTTCTCCTTCGCCGGCGTCCCGGGCGTGATCATCGGCCACAACGAGCACATCGCCTGGGGCTTCACCAACACCGGCCCGGACGTGATGGACCTGTACATCGAGAAGCTCAATCCCGAGAACCCGAACCAGTACGAGTTCAACGGGGAATGGGTTGACATGACCGTGCGCACGGAAATGATCGCCGTCGGCGGCGGGGAGCCGGTGACCCTGAGCGTGCGCTCCACGCGCCACGGGCCGGTCATCTCGGACGCCTTCGGCGATCTCGAGGATTTCTCCGCACGCGTCGACCTGGAGGTCCCGGAAAGCTATGCCATCGCCCTGCGCTGGACCGGGCTGGAGCCTTCGACCATCTTCCAGGCCATCTGGGGCTTCAACAAGGCGGCCGGCTGGGACGAGTTCCGCCAGGCGGCGCGGCAGTTCAACGCCCCGGCGCAGAACCTGCTCTACGCCGACACGCAGGGCAACATCGGCTACCAGATGCCGGGCAACATCCCGCTGCGCGCCGCCGGGGACGGCACCCTGCCGGTGCCCGGCTGGACGGATGCCTACGAATGGACCGGCTACATCCCGTTCGAGGAACTGCCGTACGCTTTCAACCCTCCCGAAGGTTACATCGTCACCGCCAACAACGCCGTGGTCGGGGCGGACTACCCGCACCTGATCACCGCCGACTGGGATTACGGCTTCCGCGCCGACCGGATCGTCAGCCTGATCGAGAACGCCCCCGGGCCGGTCGACAGCGCCACCATCCAGCAGATGCAGGGCGATGCCTACTCCGCCAATGCCGCCCTGCTGGTCCCGCTCCTGCTGCAGGTCCCACTCGACGACCCGCAGCTGGCTTCAGCCCGGGAGATCCTGGCTGGCTGGGATTACCAGGAACGGGCCGAGTCCGCCCCGGCGGCCCTGTTCGAAGCCTTCTGGAGCCGACTGCTGACCAACACCTTCGCCGACGACCTGCCGGAGGCCTACTGGCCGGGCAACGGCTCGCGCTGGTACGAGATCGTCCGCCAGATCGCCGACGACCCGAACGATCCCTGGTGGGATTCGCAGCTGACCCCGGACGTGGTCGAGGACCGTGAGACGCTCATGGCGGGTTCCTTCGCCCAGGCGGTGACGGACCTGCAGGACCTGCTCGGCAGGGACCCGGCGCAGTGGCGCTGGGGCGAGCTGCACTCCGCCACCTTCCGCAACCAGACCCTGGGTGAATCCGGCATCGGCCCGATCGAAGCGCTCTTCAACCGCGGGCCGTTCGCCACCGGCGGCGGCGAGTCGCTGGTCAACGCCACCGGCTGGACCACCGGCAGCTTCGAGGTGGACTGGCTGCCGTCGATGCGCATGATCGTCGACCTGTCCGACCTGGACCGCTCGCTGAGCGTGCATACCACCGGGCAGTCCGGGCACGCCTACGCCCCGCATTACGCCGACCTGGCGCCGCTGTGGGCCGCTGTCCAGTATTACCCGATGCGCTGGAACGCCGAAGCGATCGCTGCTGAGGCGGAAGCCCATCTGCGGCTGATCCCCTAGAGAACGAGAGTGATTAACCCCGAAAATAATTCTTGTGGGAAGAATTAGCCCCCACCCTACCCTCCCCCGAATTCCGGGGGAGGGTAATTGAATCCGGGAGTTGTTGGAGCGGCTTCGCCGCTCCAACAACTCCCATTCTTACAGATCCCCCCTGCCCGAAGGGAAGGGGGGAAAGGCGGGAAGGGCCGTAGAAAAACCTGCCGAAACAATCTCATCCGAAGACTAAGTGCGCCTAACAAAACTTCGCTCCAGGCGGCGTCCTCGCCGCCGAGGATGAAGGTGGGAGCAGTTTTGTTAGTGGTTCTAAATATGGGATGGCTTATGTTTTTTATTCCAAAGCATCCCGGTAGCTTTCGGCGAACAGGGCCGGCTGCCCCCCGGTATGCCAGAAGAGCACCGTTTGTTCCTTCTGGAAGAAGCCCCTGCGGATCAGGTCGATCAGCCCGGCGGCGGCCCGCCCGGTGTAGACCGGGTCGAGCAGCAGGCCTTCGCAGCGGGCGAACAGCCCGATGGCCTCCTTTTCGGCCTCGGTCAGGACGCCGTACCCGGCGGCGCAGTACTCGTCCCGCACCAGGATGTCCTGCGGCTGGAACGTGTGCGGCTGCTTCAGGGATGCGGCGGTCTCGCTCGCCAGGCGCGCCACCCGTTCCTGCAGTTCTGATCTCGGCTCGTCCACGCTGATGCCCAGGACCTTGCCGGCATAGCCTGACATGGCCGCGCCCAGCGCCAGCCCGGCCTGCGTCCCGCCGGAGGAGGAGGCGAAGACGACCCAGTCGGCTTCGGCGCCCTGTTCCATGAACTCCTGCATGGCGAAGACGTAACCCAGCGCCCCGGTCGGGTTGGACCCGCCGTAGGGGATCAGGTACGGCCGGCCGCCGTCCTTCGAGACGCGCTCGCAGGTCTCCTGCAGGACCCGGTCGCGGTGGGCCTTGTCGGTCCAGACGATCCCGGCGCCGAGCAGCCGGTCGAGCAGCAGGTTGGCGCTGGCCTGTTCGGGCTCCTGCCCGACCAGGACCAGGATGCAGTCGAAACCGGCCTGGGCGGCGGCCGCGGCCGTCTGGCGGCAGTGGTTGGACTGGGCCGCCCCGGCGGTGATCAGCGTGCGCGCCGCCCGGGCGGAGGCCTCCCCGACCAGGAATTCCAGCTTGCGGGTCTTGTTGCCGCCGAAGGCCAGCCCGGTCAGGTCGTCGCGTTTGACCAGCAGGCGCGGCCCGCCCAGGGCCGCCTCCAGGCGCGGCATGGCCTCGACGGGCGTGGGCAGGTGGGCGAAGTGTTGACGATGGAAGGTGCTCATCAGGAACCTCATTGGGAAGGATGGAGGAACGCGCAGAACTGTTTTCTCCGCCGGGAGGAGGGCTGCGGCTCTTCAGGTCGTGCACCGGCCGGCGGACGGCAGTTGCGTCTATTGTACATAATAAATGAGCTGGAGAGAGACCCGATTTCCCGAAGTACCCGTCAGGGTGCGAAGGCCCCGCAGGGGGTGAGAAACATGGTCTCTGCTGTCTCTTCTGAATCGAGCCGGCTCGATTCGTCGATCGAGCCGGCTTAATTCCCGAATCGAGCGGCTTAATCCGCCGATCGAGCGGCTTAATTCCCGAATCGAGCCAGCGTGATCGCGACATTGCGCTGGCTCGATTCTTTGACTGCGCTGGCTCGATGCGCGCCTCGCCGCGGCTCAAGCCTTGGCGGGTGTGGGCAGCTGGGTGAACTGTTGACGATGGATTGTGCTCATCCTTCCCCTCACCGCGAAGAATGGAAGGACGCAAAGACTCTTTTCTGTTCGCTGTGGGTATCGCCCCGGCTCAGGCAGGTTGTGCACCAGCCGGCGGATGCCATTTTTCATCAATCTGACATTCCAATTGAGCAGGAATCCTATATGAACCTCTTTGAGCTTCATATAGGTCAATAGCTGGGCTTCGTGGATCGGAAGGATCGAATCGACCACTTTGTTTTCGACCATCACCAGATCATCAATGAGCATATCGATACGGTACCCGGCGTCGATCTTCTGACCTTCATAGAGAATGGGCAACAGGACTTCTGTCCGTGTCTTTCGCTGACGCTTGCGAAGCTCGAATGCCAGACAGGTCTGGTAGGCGGACTCGAGCAATCCCGGTCCGGGTGGACGATGAACATGGATGGCTGCATCGACAATATCTGCTGCGATAGCTTCGATATCATTTTCCATTCTTTCTCCTCCCCCCTTTTCTTTGCGCTCTTCGCTTCTTCGCGGTTCGAGGATTAGCCCCCTCCCGGTTCTCCTGGCGCCATCGCGGGGTACCCTTAAACCCCTCCCAGCGACTGGCGCGTCTTCGCCTTGCCGCGGGCGCGCATCAGGTCCATCACCTTCGGCAGGGTCTGCGTGTACAGTTTGTAGGTCAGCGCATTGGCGGGGAAATCCCAGGCGCCGGGCGTGCGCAGGACGCTCCCGCCCAGGCCTTCCTTGAAGCGGAACACGCCCCACAGGCTGTCCCCCTCGTTGAACTCGTTCGGCGCGCCCCACAGGTTGTAGACCCGGCAGCCCAGCGCCTTCGCCCGCCGCATGGCTTCCCACTGCAGCAGGTAGTTGGGCATCTTCTCGCGGTGCGCCTGGCGCGACATGCCGAACAGGTAGAGCGCCTGCCCGGCGAAGTAGAACAGCGAAACCGCGGCGACCGGTTCCCCGTCGACCTCGGCGATCAACGGTTCGCTGAACGGCCGGGTCAGGCTGGGCGCGGCCGGCGCCGGGCCGAAGGTCGTCCAGACGGTGCGGTAGTACTCCTCGCCGCGGATCAGGAAGCCGTCGCGCACGGAGGTCTCGGCGTACATGCGGTAGAGCAGCGGCAGGTCGGCGGCGCTGCCCGGGCGGACCGTGACGCCTTTCTTCTGCGCCAGGCGCAGGTTGTAGCGCGTCTTCTGCTTCATGCGCTCCAGCAGTTCGTCTTCGGAGGGGTCCAGGTCGATCAGGACGGTGTTGCGGAACTGGATCTGGTCCTGGGAGAAGCGCCAGCCGCGGCGGGTCAGGGCGGCGCGGAAGGCCTTGCCGGCCGGGTCCTCGACCGCCTCCGGCGTGCCCGGGACGCCGGTACCGAGCACGACGTCCGGGTCGAGCTTGAGGAAGATCGCCCCCTGGCGGCGGGCGAAGGCCTGCAGGTCCTCCAGGACGCGCTCGCGCAGGGGTTCGTCGCTCCAGTCCAGGTTGGGGCCCTTGGGGATGTAGAACACGGAGGGGCGGGCGGCGAACCCGCCCAGGGTGACCGTCCGCTTCAGGAGCATCGCCGCCGCGAGCGTGCGGCCCTGCCCGTCCTGCCAGGTGAAGGGCAGCGGCTGCCAGCCGAATTTGGCCTTGACCTGCGCCCACTCCCAGGTCTGCAGCAGGTGCGGCAGGGGCAGGGCGGCGATCGATTCGTTCCAGGATTGGGCGGTGCCCTGAAAGGCGATCATGCGCTCAATCCGACCCGGACCCGCCCAGGCGCCACAGGTAGAGCCGGTAGAACAGGGGGTTGTAGACCCGCTCGAGGGTGCGCGGCGTGCGCCGGATCGAGCCGCCGAAGCCGCGCTTGAAGCGGTAGACGCCCCACAGGCCGTCCTCGCGCTCGCTCTCCTCGTCCTCGGTTACAGCGCTGACCTCGTCGGGGATGCCCCACATGTCGTATTCCTGGCAGCCCCTGGCGAGCGCCCAGCGGATGGCTTCCCACTGCAGGGGATAGGTGGGCTTGCGGTTGCGTTCCTGGTCGCCGGAGGCGCCGTAGAAGTAATAGCCGCTCCTGCGGTTGGCGAAGACCATCACCCCGGCCAGGGTGCGCTCCTGGTAATCCGCCAGGAACAGCGCGCACATGCCCTGCGGGGCGAACAGCTCGTACGCCCGGCGGTAATAATTCAACGAATGCACGTGGAAGGCCTCCCGGCGGGAGGTGACCTCCATGATGTTATAGAAGCGCTCGATGTCCGTCGACGCATGGACGACCACTTCCTTGCGGCCGGCCAGGCGCACGTTGTAGCGCGTCTTGGGCTTCATGCGTTCGAAGACCTCGTCTTCACTGCCCTGCAGGTCGATCACCAGCGTGCTGCGCGGCTGGACGTGCTGGGGGCTGAAGCGGAACCCGGGCGGGGGCAGGGGCGGTTCGCCCTGCGCCGGGTCCAGCCAGCCGTCCTCTTCGACCTTCAGGAAGATCGCCCTGTGCTCACGGCACAACGCGTCGATCTCGTCCCAGAAGGCCGGATCGTCCGCGGAGGAGGCCTCGCCGCGGACCGGGCCTTTGGGGATGTAGGCGAAGGTCAGGCCGAGCGGCAGGCGGCGGAAGAGCACCTGGGCGCCGAGGGCGCCGCGCACCAGGCGCACGGCGTCCCAGCCGAAGGCGGTTTTCAGTTCGCCCCATTCCCCGGATTGCAGCAGGTGCGCCTGGGGATTTCTGGACAGGAAATCGTTCCATTCGGATAGGGTGACGGTGGGCATGGCGTTTCCGGGCTAAACGAGGGAGGTCAGTTCGGGCGGAGGCGTGGCCTGCACGCTGGCATCCGGGATCGCCCGGTCCAGCCGCTGCAGGATGGCGGTGGTCTCCCCGCCGGTCGCCAGGCGGGTGAGTTCCTGGATGGTCTGCTCGAGGTCGTCCGGGATGAAGGACTCCTCCGCCCCGACGCGGAAGATCTCGGGGTGCTCGGTCTTCTGGTAGGTCGTGCCCGTCTCCCACAGGTCCTCGGAGAGCTTCTCGCCGGGCCGGACGCCGGTGTAGACGATCTCGATGTCCTTGCCGGGCTCGAGCCCGGACAGGCGGATCAGGTCCTCGGCCAGGTCGAGGATGCGCACCTGCTGGCCCATGTTGAGCAGGAACAGTTCGCCGCCCTGGCCCATGGCGGCGGTCTGCAGGACGAGGTGGACGGCCTCCGGGATGGTCATGAAGTAGCGCTTCATGTCCGGGTGGGTGACGGTGACGGGTCCGCCCATGGCGATCTGGCGTTTGAAGCGCGGCACGACGCTGCCGCGGCTGCCAAGCACGTTCCCGAAGCGGACGGCGGAGTAGGCCCGGCCGGTGCGCTGGGCGGCGTCCAGGACGATCATCTCGGCGATGCGCTTGGTGGCGCCCATCACGTTGATCGGCCGGACGGCCTTGTCGGAGGAGATCAACACCAGGCGTTCGACCTCCACCTGTCCGGCGGCGGTGACCAGGTTGCGGGTGCCGAGGATGTTGTTGCTGATGGCGTCCTCCACGTTGGTTTCCATCAGCGGCACGTGTTTGTGCGCCGCGGCGTGGAAGACGATCTGCGGGCGCAACGTGGTGAAGACGTTCTCGAGGCGTTCCAGGTCGCGCACGTCGGCGATGACCGGGATGAGCGGCAGGCTGGGGAAGTTGTCGTGCAGGTCGAGAAAGGCCTCGAAGATGCTGTTCTCGCCGTGACCGAGCATGATCAGGGTCTCCGGCCCCCAGCGGGCGATCTGGCGGCAGAGTTCGCGCCCGATCGAACCGCCGGCGCCGGTGACCAGGACGCGCTTGCCGCTCAGGCAGCCGCCGACCAGCTCGTTGCGGATGTGCGCCGGTTCGCGCTGCAGCAGGTCGGTGATGTCCACCTCGCGCAGGCGGTTGACGTTGACCTTGCCGCCGATCAGTTCGTACAGGCCGGGCATGGTGCGAAAGGGGACGTTTTTCAACCGGCAGATGTCGGTCACCAGGCGGATGACGCGCCCGCCCGCGCTCGGGATGGCGATGACGACCTCGTCCACGCGGCGGTGATCGAGGGCGCGGCCCAGGTCGGCCAGTTTCCCGACCACCGGGATGCCGTGGATCGAGTGGCGCTGCTTGGATGGGTCGTCGTCCAGGTAGCCGACCGGGTGCAGGCCGAGCTGCGGGTTCTTCTGCATCTCACGCACGACCAGCGCACCGGCATCCCCGGCCCCGACGATCAGCACGTTCCTGGCCTTCCCGGTCGCGGCGCGGCTGCTGGCCGTGCGCGTCTCGGCGATCAGGCGCAGGGAGAAGCGAAAGCCGCCCACGGCGATCAGGGAAAGCAGCCAGTCGATCGGCAGGACGGAACGGGGGAAGTTCAGGATCCGGGTGATGTAGAGCACGTACATGAGGATCGAAACGGATACGGCCGCGACGCTGACGGACAGGCTGATCAGCTTCAGTTCGTTCATGCTGGCGTAGGCCCACAGGCGCCGGTAGAGGCCGAAGAAGTAGTAGATGAGCGGTTTGATCACCAGGCTGATCCCGACCATCACCAGGGCAGCCTTGAAATACAGGTAGAACAGGGTATCCAGCCGCAGCAGGAAGGATCCCAGCACGCTCAGGACGGTCAGGACGATGTCCACCATCAGGACGTAGCGGTTGCGGATCTGGAAATGACCGTTTGCTTTCATGCGCTTTTCATCCAATTCACAGTGTTGGTCAGGCCTTCGGCCAGCGTGCATTGCGCTTCGAAGCCGAAGCCGGCCCGGGCCTTGCCGGGGTCCCCCACGGAGCGGTAGATGTCGCCGGGCCGCGGCGGCTCGAAGCGCACCTGCGGCTGGCGCGGGGCGACTTCGCTCAATTCCTCGAGCAGGTCGAGCAGGCTGGTCTCGCGCCCGGTGCAGATGTTGAAGGCCTCCCCGGCGGCGTCCGAGTCGGCCGCCATCAGGTTGGCCCGGACCACATCCTTGACGTAGATGAAGTCGCGGCTTTGTTTGCCGTCCCCGAAAATGCGGATCGTCTCGCCGGAGACCAGGCGGTTGATGAAGATCGGGATCGCCGCGGCGTAGTCCGAATCGGGCCGCTGGCGGGGACCGTAGACGTTGAAATAGCGCAGCGCCGCCACCGGCAGGTGGAAGGTGTGCGAGTACAGGCGGGCATACAGCTCATTGACCTGCTTGGAGAGGGCATACGGGGAAAGCGGCGCCAGGGGCGCCGTCTCCGGGGTCGGGAAGATCTCCGTATTCCCGTACACGGCGGTGCTGGAGGAAAGGACGACCTTGCGGACGCCCGCCTGGCGGGCGGCTTCGAGCAGGTTGACCGTGCCGGCCACATTGACGTCGAAACAGGCGTCCGGATCGAGCATCGACTGGGGTACGGAGACGAAGGCCGCCAGGTGGAAGACCAGGTCGACGCCGCGCACGGCGGCCTGCAGGGCGGAGCGCTCGCGCAGGTCGGCCTCGAGCAGCTCGAGCCGGTCCGCACCAGACTTGAACTGCAGGTTGTCCCGTTTGCCGGAGGAGAAATTGTCCAGCACGCGCACCCGGTCGCCGCGCCCGAGCAGCGTTTCGACAATGTGCGAGCCGATGAATCCGGCACCACCGGTGACCAGAATATTCATCTGTTATCTGCCCCGGAAACCGATGACCTGGGTGATGGTCTTGAGCAGGATGACCATGTCCATCAACAGGCTGCGGTGCTTGATGTAGTACAGATCGTACTCGAGCTTGATCGCCATTTCCTCGACCGTGGCGTAGTAGCTGTAGTTGACCTGCGCCCAGCCGGTGATACCCGGCTTGACCAGCAGGCGCGCCCGGTAGAAGGGGATCTGCTTCTGGAATTCCTCGATCCATTCCGGCCGCTCGGAGCGGGGCCCGACCAGGCTCATCGACCCCTGCAGGACGTTCAGGAACTGCGGCAGTTCGTCGATGTGCGTGCGCCGCAGCAGGTTGCCGAAACGCGTGATGCGCGTATCGTTCCGGCTGGTCAGCTGCTTGCCGGCGCTTTCGGCATCCTGGCGCATGCTGCGGAACTTGTACATGGTGTAGGGTTTGGCGCCTTTTCCCGAGCGGACCTGGGGATAAAAGACCGGTCTGCCGCTTTCGAGCAGGATCCCGATCGACACGAAGGGCAGCAGCCCGGCGCAGAGCAACAGGCCGACCAGGCTGCCCAGGATGTCCAGCAGGCGCTTGCTGGCCTCGTAGAAGGCGCCCACCCGGGCCTGGTCGACGAAGGAGCGGATCAGCCAGTCCGATTCCAGGTGATGGACCGGGACGCGGCCGAGAAGTTCCTCGTACAGGCTGGCCATCGGCACGACCTCGGCGCCGTATTCCTGGGCATCCAGGAGCGCCTGGAAGGTGGTTCCCTGCATCCCGCCGGAAATGGCAACGACGAGTTCGGTGATCGACTCACGCGTGATCGTCTCGAGCAGGCGATCGTTGGAAGCCAGCACCGGAAAGCCTTCCACCCGGGTGCCGATCTTGGCCGGATCGTCATCCATGAAGCCGACCAGCAGGAAGGGCTGCGGGCGCAGCTCGCGCCAGATGCGGGCGATCACCGCCCCGGCGTTCCCGGCGCCGATCACCAGGACCCGCCGCTGGGAGGCTTCTGCGGAGACGAGCAGGATGTACAGGAAGCGCCAGGTCAGGGTCAGCACGGAGGCAACGATCAGGAAGATCCCGATGCCCCAGCGCGGCAGGGAGTTGGGCGGGGAGATCAGGTAGACCAGGGCATACAGCAGGACGCCCGTCAGGCCGGCGATCGCCACCCAGGTGAGCGTCTGGCGGGGGTTGCGGGCGCGGTGCAGGTCGTACAGTTCCACCAGCAGCACGATCCAGATCAGGGGCAGGAGATAGAACCAGAACGCCACCCGGGCCTGCAGGAAATTCCAGGAGAAATTGAGCCAGGCGTCCTTCTGCCCCCAGAAGTACAGGCCGCAGAACAGGGCGACGATCGAGACGAACAGATCGCCGACCAGCAGGAGAGCTCGCTGGTCGCGCGGCCGGATTCGCCATCCGGAGGACAGGAGACGCGGGGTGCTCATGGTTATGTCTTGGACTCCCGAGGTCGGTTGCTGCCCCCAATCATACTCCATAAAAAGCCGCTTCCCCAGCAGAGATGCATGGCCGGGATGGCCAGCAGCAGTCCGGGCAGAAGCAGGAGATCCTTCCGGCGCAGGGCGCTCTGCAGGCCGGCTGCGGCCAGGATCAGCAGGTAGAAGCCGATCTGCAGGCCGAGCAGGATCCAGAAGCCGGACCAGGCGAAGCCCAGCCCGCCCAGCGCCAGCAGGGCGAGCACAAAGGCCGGCGGCAGGCCCTGGCGCCAACGCAGGGTCTGCGGGTAGCGGCGCAGCATGCGCCACTTCCAGAAGCCGTAGCGGAAATACTGCCTCGCCAGGCTGCCGAGGTCCGGGCGGGCGATGTAAATGGAGCGGATGGCCGGGTCGAGCCAGATCCTGCCGCCGGATTTCCGCACCCGGGCGTTGAATTCGTAATCTTCGTTGGCGAGCAGGGTTTCGTCGAAGAAGCCCACCAGGGCCAGCAGCTCGCGCTTGAAAGCGCCGAAGGGGACCGTGTCGACCAGGGCGGCCTTGCGGGCGTGACGGTACAGGGCGTCGCCCACGCCGAGCGGGTGGGCCGCCGCGGCGGCGATGCCGCGCCCGATCCAGGTGTCCGCCCCGGGGCGGATCTCCCAGACCCCGCCGACGTTCTCCCCCAGGCCGTCCTGCAGGGCACGCACACAGCGTTCGACGTAATCCGGGTGGGGCATCGAATGGGCGTCCAGGCGGACGACGATCTCTCCGCTGGCCTGACCCAGCGCCAGGTTCAATCCGGCCGGGATGATGCGCTTCGGGTTGTCGACCAGGAGCAGCGGCAGGTCCGGGTGCTCGTCGGTGAATTCGGCGATGCGGGCACGCGTCGCATCCGTCGACAGGCCGTCGGCAATGACCACTTCCAGGTCCTGGCGCGGATGGGTCTGGGCGAGAAGCGCATCCAGCAGGCTGCGGATGGTCTTCTGCTCGTTGTAACAGGGGACGATGATCGAGACGGTCGGTGGCATGCGAAGGGTTCCCGCCGGACGACTTCTCCGGGATCCGGATTTCACCTTTACGATTTCGGATTGACTGGCAGGTGGACGGTGAAGGTGCTCCCCCCGTCCGGGGTGCTGCGGACGCTTATTGTACCAGCATGTGCCAGCACGATCTCCCTGGCGATCGCCAGCCCGAGCCCGGCGCCGTGTTTGCCGCTGCCCGTGCGGGCAGGGTCCGCCCGGTAGAAGCGTTCGAAGATGTGCTCGAGCGCCTGCGCCGGGATCCCCGGACCCGTGTCGCGGATCTCGATCAGGACCTGGCCGTCGGACTGATAAGCGTTCAGGGTCACCTGTCCGGAAGGCGGCGTGTACTGGATGGCGTTGTCGACCAGGTTGGTGAAGACCTGTTCCAGCCGGTCCCCGTCGGCGTTCAACAGGGGCAGTTCGCCCAGCTGGAGCGCGAGCTGCACGCCGGCCGCGTCGGCCTGCGGGGCGAATTTCCCGGCCACCCGGCGCAGGATGGCTGCCAGGTCGGCCGGCAGGCGCTTGACCTCGAAGGTCCCGGCATCCATGCGCGCCAGGTCGAGCAGGTCCAGCACCATGCGGTGCATGCGCCCGGCTTCCGCCAGGATGATGCCGGCGGCCTGCCGGCGGGCGGCGGGGTCGGCCGCGGTGCCGTCCTGGAGCGCCTGGGCGAAGCCCTGGATGGAGGTCAGCGGGGTCTTCAGTTCGTGCGAGACGTTGGCGACGAAATCGCGCTGCGATCTCTGGCTGGCCTGCAGGCGGGCGGCCATGGCGTTGAAGGCCCGGGTCAGATCCTGGACCTCGCGCGGCCCGCGCGGCGGGACGGGGACGCTCTCGTGCGGCACGCGGCGTGAGGCGGCGGCCAGTCCATCCAGCGGATTCCCGATCCAGCGCGCCAGGCCGTAGGCCAGCAGCAGGGAGAGCAGCAGGGCCGCCATGCCGGACCAGGCGAAGGGGACGAGGAGGTCCTCCCGCAGGGCGGAGAGCAGCGGGACGTTCTGGCGCGGAACGGCGGCCACCAGCCAGGTGCGGGTGGACAAACGCTCGACCCGGTAGAGCCAGACCTGGCCATCCCGGTCGCGCAGGCGGAACCCGCTCAGCAGTCCCTGCAGGCGCACGGGCAGGCGGGCGAAGGCGGCGGAGTCCGGGCGCGAGTCCAGCCAGGTCGCGCCGCCGTTGCCGACCACGAGCAGGCGGACGTCGAAAGTCGCATCGTAGGCTTCGAGCAGCCGGGTCTGTTCTTCCTCGGGGAGGCCAGCCAGGCCGGGTTGCTCGGCGAGCAGGGCGGTCTGCGCTTCCAGCAGCCGGGCGAAGGATTGGCGGTAGGGGAGCGGGCTGCGCAGCAGGTAGACGATCAGGATCAGCGCGGTCAGTCCCAGCGCGGCCAGGATCAGCAGGGCATAGCTCAACCAGAGGCGATTGCGAAGGGAGGGGGCGGACATCCCGGCAGGCTCCAGAAAGGACCGCTCAACAGACGAGCTTGTACCCGACACCGGTGACGGTCTCGATGCGCACCCGGCCGTCCCCCAGCTTGCGGCGCAGGTGGGCGATGTGAACGTCGACGGTGCGGGTCTGACCGAGGAAGTCGAAGCCCCAGGCGTCCCGCAGGAGCTGCTCGCGGGTGAAGACGCGCCCGGGCTGCCCGGCCAGGACGAGCAGGAGCTCGAATTCCTGGGCGCGCAGCTCCAGGCTGGTCCCGGCGAGCTGGACTTCACGCCGGGAGGGGTCGATGCTCAGATCGCCCAGGTGCAGCGGAAGGGAAGCTTCGGCGGGCCGGTTGTTCGTGCGGCGCAGGATGGCCTTGACGCGTGCCACCAGCTCGCGCGGGTTGAAAGGTTTGGTCAGGTAATCGTCGGCGCCCAGTTCCAGGCCGAGGATGCGGTCGATGTCCTCATCCCGGGCGGTCACCATCAGCACCGGCACGGGATCCCGGTCCGCCCGCAGGCGCCGGCAGACCTCGAACCCGTCCAGACCCGGGAGCATCACGTCGAGCACGACCAGCGCCGGGCGCAGGCGCCGGACCGCCTCCAGCGCGGCGAGACCGTCTCCGCTCGACTCAACCCGAAACCGTTCGCGCTCCAGGTACATTCTGGCGAGCTGGACAATGGAAGCTTCGTCGTCGACGACCAGGATCAGTTCGGCGCACATGCTATTTCAGGAGGGCGACCGCCTCGATCTCCACGCAGGCGCCCTTGGGCAGCCCGGCGACCGCGACGGTCGAACGGGCGGGCGGGTCCTGGGGGAAGAACTCGGCGTAGATCGCGTTCATTTTGGCGAAGTCGCCCATGTCCTTCAGGAAGACGATGGTCTTGACGACGTGATCGAGCCCCGAGCCGGAGGCTTCCAGCACGTGCTTGAGGTTGGTCAGGACCTGGCGCGTTTCCGCCTCGATCCCGCCCGGGACCAGCTCGCCGCTGGCCGGGATGAGGCCCACCTGGCCGGACGTGTAGACCAGGGAGTCGATGCGCACGGCGACGGAATACGGGCCGATCGCCCTGGGCGCTTTTTCCGTGCTCACGATCGTCTTGGACATGTTCACCTCGCAGAAAGGATTTGCCTTGATTCTACTGTAAAAGCGGCCGGGTTGTGACCGGGCTGCCGGGACAAGGTTGATTCTATCCCTCCACAGCGATGTGGATCGGCCCGGGATGTAAAATCTCCGTAAAGCTTTCTTGACAATCTCATCCAGTGCGTGTAAAATCCTTGCGCTCAACCAGTAGAATGTTTTCAGGCCGAGATAGCTCAGTTGGTAGAGCACGCGACTGAAAATTGCGGTGTCGTCAGTTCGATCCTGACTCTCGGCACTCTCGGCTGAAAGCGTGGCCGGGTTGCGGGCGTGGTTCAGTGGTAGAACGTCTCCTTGCCAAGGAGAAGGTCGTGGGTTCGAATCCCATCGCCCGCTCAAGGAATTGAGGATTGCAGATTGATCGCTGCTCGAGTCAATCCGCAATCCTCAATTCATACGGCGTCGTGGCCAAGTGGCAAGGCAAGGGTCTGCAAAACCCTGATCACGGGTTCAAATCCCGTCGACGCCTCAAAAAAGGAGCGAGACCCTGTCCCGCTCCTTTTTTGATCCCTGTTTCAAGGTCTGCGGACCGGTCCCCAGCGGAGCAGACCGATCGTGATCAGCGCCGCGGTCAGGATATGCATCCCGCACAGCAGCAGGCGGGAGTGCAGCGGAATGGCCTCGGGCAGGCTGAGCGGTCCGCCGAAGGAGACGAACAGGGCGGTGCAGGCCACGGACAGGAAGATGACCACCGGCTGCCGGGTGAAGCGCACCAGCAGGACGAAGAAGAGCGTGGCTGTCAGCCCCAGCAGGGCGGTGGCGATGACCGGCATCAGGATCGGCATGGGAGCGATGCGGGAGCCGGTGCCGTTCATGGGCATGGGATACGTCTCACCGGCCAGCCGGCTGAGTCCGAAGTAGATGCTGTTGCTGGCGACCGCCAGGCAAGTTGTCAGGAAACCGATGCGGAACAGCCTGCGAATGGAAAAGGTCATCTTGGGTCCTGCCTTGGAAGGGATATTCCTTCGACAATAGCCGAGGTGGGTGCATCTGTCAAGCAATTTCAACGCAGCGGCGCGTAAATAGCCTTATAATGAAATCAAGATGGAAAAGAAATCTGGCACCCGTGCGCCAAGGAAAAAGGCGCCCGTTGGGACAGCAGCGGGGGAATCCGTCCGCGCCGCAAGCCAGAAAGCCTCCCTTCCGGAAACGAAACAGCTGTTCCAATCCCTGCTGGACAATCTGCGCGAAGTGATCTTCCGCATCGATGTGGAAGGCTACATTCTCTACGTCAGTGGGACCATTCATTCCGTGATCGGTTACCGGCCGCGGGAGATCACGGGAAAACATTTCTCGGAGCTGATCCATCCCGAGGACCTTCCAGGCCTGCAAAAAAGTTTCGAGCGAACTCTTTCCGGGATCCGGGAGCCCTATGAATTCCGGGTATTGCATAAAAACGGTACGCTCCGGTATGTGCGAACTTCCAGCAGCACCCTGAAGGAAAAGGAGCAGGTCGTGGGTCTGGTGGGGGTCCTGGCCGACCTGACCGAGCAGAAGCAGTTCGAGGAGAGCCTGCGCGAATCGGAGATCCAGTACAGAGTGATCTTCGAAAATTCACCCATCGGGATCGGCGTGGCGGATCAGGATGGCAGGTTGCTGGCGTTCAATGACGCGATCCTGAAACCTTCCGGTTACTCGCGCCGGGATATCCAGAAGCTGGGTTCCGTACATGCCCTGTACCATGATCCTGCGGACCGGGAAAAGGTCCTGGCCGAGTTCGGTCGGGCTGGACGTGTCAGCAAATACCCGCTGCGTTTCCGGCGGAAAAACGGCGGTTCGTATGAGGCGCTGCTGACCCTGACCCCGATCGAATTCCATGGCCGCGCCTGCGTGCAGGCGATCGTGGAGGACGTTTCAGGACAGAAGGACGTGGAGCGCTCGCTGCAGGAGGTGGAGGAGAAATACCGCCTCATCGTGGAACAATTGCCTGCGGCCGTGTACATCGATGCGGTCGACTCGGTCAGTACGACTCTCTATATCAGCCCGCAGATCGAGGCGATGACCCGGTATCCACCGGAGGCCTGGATCAACGATCCGGACCTCTGGATACGTCTGCTGCATCCCGAGGATCGGGAACGCGTCCTGGCTGAGAACGAGCGCACCAATCGAACGGGAGATCCCTTTCGAATCGAATACCGGCTGATCGCACGCGACGGCAGGGTCATCTGGGTGCGGGACGAATCGCGCTTGCTGTGCGATGCGGATGGGAACCCGCGTTACTGGCATGGCATAATGCTGGATATCACCCGCCAGCGGAATGCAGTGGAGGAATTGCAGCGTGCGGAACTGCGCTACCAAACCCTGGTGGAAACGCTGCCGATCGCGATCTATCGTGAAGACGTCAACAGGCCGAGTCAATTCACCTATGTCAGTCCTCAGGTCCACCAACTCCTGGGGGTGACCGCCGAAGAGTGGTTAACGAACCCGCAGAGCTGGCAGACGATGATCCACCCGGAGGACCGGAACTGGGTCCTGGCAGAGGACGAGCGCACGGACCGGACGGGCGAGCCATTCCACGTCGAATATCGCGTCATTACCCGTGACAAACGGCTGATCTGGTTGCGGGATGACGCCATCCTGGTCCGGGACCAGAACGGGGTTCCGTTGTACTGGCAGGGGTACCTGCTCGATATCACCCAGACCAAGCAGGTTGAGACTGCATTACGCGACAGCGAAGCCAGTTACCGCGGCCTGTTCGACTCGGTCAGCGAAGCGATTTACATCCAGGACATGTCCGGGAACTTTCTGGACGTCAATCTGGGCGCGACCAAAATGTATGGCATCCCCCGTGAACATTTGATCGGCAGGAGCCCTGCGGATGTGAGCGCGCCTGGGATGAATGACCTGGAGGCCGTCCAGAAAGCCGCGCAGCGAGCTGCCAGAGGAGAACCGCAACAGTTCGAGTTTTGGGGCAAGCGCGCCAACGGGGAGATCTTTCCCAAAGACGTCCGCCTGTATAAAGGCGTATATTTCGGGCAGGATGTGATCATCGCCTTTGCCCAGGACATCACGGCGCGCAAACAGGCAGAGAAAGCCCTGCGCGAGAGCGAGGACAAGTTCCGCCGGATCGTCGAGAACTCGCCCATGGGGATGCATTTGTACGAGTTGGATTCCAACGATCGCCTGATCTTCATCGGAGCCAACCCTGCCGCTGACAGGCTGCTTGGCATGCAACACGAGACTTTCATCGGTCAGCCAATGGAGGCGATATTCCCGGCATTGACCGGGACCGAGATCCCCACGCGCTACCGGCAGGTCGCTTCGCTAGGCATACCCTGGGAAGCGGAACATGTCGACTACCAAGACAGGAACATCCGCGGCGCCTTCCAGGTCTTTGCCTTCCAGACCTCACAGAACCGCATGGCAGTACTTTTCCAGGATGTGACCGAGCGGAAACGCGCGGAGCTGGAGATCCAGAGGCGCCTGAAGGAGGTCACCGTCCTGCACGCCGTCGCCCAGGCCGGAACCCGGGTGGTGATCGTGGACGACTTGATCGAGCAGGTCACGCAGATCATCGCCGATGTCTTCAAGCTGGATAGTTTCGGTTTCATGCTCTACAACCCGGAGCAGGAACGGCTCGTCACACACCCATCCTATCACGGGAATTTCGTGGACGACAGGACGCTGAGTGTGAAGCTGGGGGAGGGGATCACAGGGTACGCGGCCGCCTCCCGCCAGGCGGTCCGCATCGGCGAAACCCGGACGGAACCACGTTACCTGGCGATCAACCCCGGGATGCGTTCGGAATTATGCGTGCCCATTGTCGTCGGGGACACTCTGATCGGGATCATCAATGCCGAAAGCCGGCAGGAGAATTACTTCAGTGATGAAGATGAGCGCCTGCTGGTGACCATTGCCGATTCGATGGCAACTGCGATCGAGAAACTGCGCCTGTTCGAAGCGGAATATACCCGCCGTCAGGAAGCCGAGATCCTGCGCGAGGCCACGACCGACGTGGCGACCTCGCTGGAAATTCGGAATTTGTATGAAGCGATCCTGACATCCGTGGAAAGGATCGTTCCACACGACAGCGCATCCATCATCCTGCTTGAAGAAGATGGACTGCGTATCGTTGCCGGCAGGAATCTGCCCCCGGAGGCCGATTACCTGGGCAGGCTCTTCCCACTAAACGACATCTGGATCTCGATCATTGCTTCCCGGCAGGCACTGATCCTCAAGGATGCCCAGTCACACCCCGGTTGGGCCGAGTGGGACGGCTCTGGGTACATCCATGGTTGGATGGGCGTTCCCCTGCTGGTGCGCGGCGAGGTGATCGGCAGTGTCTGCCTCGACAGCAAGACGCCGGATGCATTTACGCAGGAACATGCCGCCCTGGTGCAGATCTTCGCCAACCAGGCCGCCTCGGCGATCGAAAATGCCCGCCTCTTCGCCGCGGAACGACAGCAGCGCCAGCGCCAGGAAGCCATGATCGATCTGATGCGCATGGTGGGCTCGTCCTTGGATTTAAAGGAAGTCATCACCAGTGTGATGCAGCATCTTGTCAACCTGGTTCCATCCCATGCCGGAACCCTGCAATTGCTGGAGTCGGGAAAATTACACCTCGAGGCCTCGACCGGATTTACGGATGAGCAGATCCAGATCATTAAGACAATTGCATTGGAGGAATTGCCCCTCAACCAACAGGTGCTTCAGACCCAGCAAGCTGCCTGGGTGGATGACACCGACCGGTCCGAAAAGTATGTCAGGATCCCGGGGCTTGACTCCTTCCGTTCCATGCTGATGGTTCCGCTTCTCCACAAGGACAATATCATCGGGCTGGTGACACTGGACAGCCGCGAACCGAGCCGGTTCGGCGCCCCGGATGCCGACCTTGCACTTGCCATTGCCAGCAATGCCGCGGTGGCGATCGAGAACGCCCGCTTGTTCGAGGCGGAACGCATCCGCCGCCAGGAGGCCGATACGCTGCGCGAGGCGACAGCAACGGTCACATCCACGCTGGATCAGAAGAACGCCGTCAATCTCATCCTGGAGCAGCTGGCAAAGGTGGTTTCGTATGACAGCGCTTCCGTTCAATTGCTTCAAGGGGAGCAACTGGAGATCGTCGGCGGGCGGGGGTGGAAGGATATCAATGCAGTCCTGGGAATGCGCTTCCCGGTGCCTGGAGACAATCCCAATACGGTCGTCATTGAATCGCGACGACCATACATCTTGAAGAACGCACCCTCCCAGTATTCGCCCTTCCGGACAGGGGCTCACCAACACATCCATTCCTGGCTGGGAGTCCCGATGGTCATTCGCGACAAGATCATCGGAATGTTGGCCGTCGACAGCATGCAGGAGGACCATTTCGACGAAGAAAGTGCACGCCTGGTCAGCGCGTTCGCCAATCAGGCCGCGGCTGCGATCGAGAATTCCCGCCTTTACCAGCAGGCGCTTCAGGCCAGCGAACGGCGGGTCATCCTGCATCAGGCCAGCCAGGAGATCGCCCGTGTCAGCCAGGATCTCGAAAAGGTGTATGAGGCCGTACACCGCGCGGCGGCACGTTTGATGCCGGCGGAAGCCTTCGTCATCACCATGCTGGACGAATCCAGCGACGAGATCGTCTCCGTGTATCTGGTCGACAAAGGAGGCAAATGGCCCGCCGTTCGTTCCCCGAGCAGTGCCGGTCTCTCCGGGTATGTCATCAAAACGGGCAGGCCGCTGATCATCACCGATCTGGAAAGGCACCCCTTTCATCAGGGAATTCACTTCGGTGACGATGACGAGGTCCGCTCCATCCTGGCAGTGCCGATCCATTCCGGCGAAGGCGTGATCGGGATGATCTCCGCGCAGGCCTATGCGCCGAATGTGTACTCGGAGGAGGACCAGGCTCTGCTCGAAATGCTTGGCGTCAATGCCTCGGTGGCGATCGAGAATTCCCGGTTGTATACAGAGACTCAGCGCAGGCTGAAGGAACTCGAATTCGTCAACCACGTGTCCACGCAATTGCGCATTGCCAAGAAGGTCAGCGACATGCTGCCCATGCTCCTGGATCAGGCATTGCAGGTCCTGGACGGCGTGGCCGGTTCGATCTGGTTGTTCGACCCCGGGAAGGGCGTGATAAAACCGGCGCTCACCCGCGGCTGGTTCGGCAACCTCCCGGAGGAGCAGGTCCGTCCGGGTGAAGGCATTGCCGGCCTCGTATTCACCACAGGCAAGCCGATCGTGACCAGGGACTTTTCCCAGGATCCGCTGACGCGGGAGAGCACGCGCCCGCAGATCCCGTCTGGCTGGGGCGGTGCCTGTGTGCCGATCCGGACGATGCAGGAAACCATCGGGGTCATGTTCGTCTCGGTCCCGCCCCCGCATCAACTGCAGGACGATGAAATGCACCTGCTCGGCACCCTGTGCGAGATCGCCGGCAACGCCCTGCGCCGGGCCGACCTCCACGAACAGACCGAACGGCAGGTGCAGCGACTCGCCTCCCTGCGGGCCATCGACATGGCCATCAGCACGATCCTTGACCTGCGCGTAACCCTGGGAGTCCTTCTGGATCACATCATCGCCCAATTGAAAGTGGATGCGGTCGACATTCTCTTGTTGAACCAGAATACGCAGAGCTTCAACCATGCGGCCAGCTCGGGTTTCCGGACGGATGCGATCCGCCATACCCAGATCTTCATCGGGGATGAACTGGCCGGACAGGCGGTCCGTACGCGCAGCATCCGCTACATCCCCGACCTTTCGACCACGGCCGATTTCACGCGTGCCCAGGTTCTTGCCGGCGAGGATTTCCATACCTATTTTGGCATACCCCTGATCGCCAAGGGACAGGTCAAGGGCGTGCTGGAGATCTTCCACCGCCAAGTGATCGATCCGGACAGCGAGTGGCGTGCTTTCCTGGAGACGCTTTCCCGCCAGGCGGCCATTGCCATCGACAACTCGGTTTTGTTCGAGGAACTGCAGCAGACGAACATGGACCTGTCGCTGGCATACGATGCCACCATCGAAGGCTGGTCCAGGGCGCTGGACCTGCGCGATCGGGAGACGGAAGGCCATACCCTGCGCGTCACCGACAAGACCCTGCAGCTGGCGCAGATCATGGGCATCGGGGCGGCTGACAGGATCCACATCCGCCGCGGCACCCTGCTGCACGACATCGGCAAGATGGGTGTGCCGGACAGCATCCTGAACAAGGAGGGTCCGTTGACGGCGGAGGAATGGCTGGTCATGCGCCGCCATCCGGAATTCGCCTACGAGATGCTCTTGCCGATCACATACCTGCGGCCTGCCCTGGACATTCCCTACTGTCATCACGAACGCTGGGACGGTTCCGGATATCCACGCCAGTTGAAAGGCGAACAGATCCCCCTGGTGGCCCGCATCTTCGCCGTCGTGGATGTCTGGGATGCGCTGACCTCCGACCGCCCCTACCGGAAGCGCTGGAAGAACAAGGCTGCGTTCGCGTATATTCGCGACAACGGTGGCATCCTCTTCGATCCACGCGTGGTCGAACAATTTCTGGCCATCGTCCCGGAAGACGAGGAATAAAAAACGGGCGCCCCGGCGCCCGTTTATGGTGGATTACAGAGTCCGGCTGACAGTGTAGCGGGCCAGCAGCTCCAGACTTTTCCGCTCCTCGCATTCCGGCATGCTTTCCAGAATGGACAGGGCCCGGTCGATCAACCCCAATGCCTCCTTCTTGGAGGACTCAACCGCATCGCTCGCCCGGATCGACTGGATCAGCCGGCTCATCCGTTCCTGTTCGGAGTAGCAGCCTCCGGTCAGGCAGACGACATCCGGGTCGCCCGGATGTTTTTCCGCATAGTAGATCGCCGGCAGGGTGACCAATCCCTGCAGCAGGTCCGAGCCGACCGGTTTGCCGACGGCTCCCTCGTCGCCGGTGAAATCCAGGATGTCGTCCATGATCTGGAACGCCATTCCCAGGTGGTAGCCGTACTGGCGCATGGCCTCGATCGTATCCGCGTCCACCGGGCTGATCATCGCCGCGGCGCGGGTGGACATCTCGAACAGGGAAGCGGTCTTGGCATAGATGCGGCGGGTGTAATTCTCGCGGCTGATCACCCCGCGGGCGTTGAACAACTGGGTCAGTTCGCCGTTGACGATCACCGCCAGGGTGTCGGCGAACAGGCGCATCAGCGGCAGGGTTTCCGCTTCGGTGGCCAGCTTGGAAGCCCGGGCGAACATGAAGTCGCCGGTCAGGACGGTCGCGGCCGGCGACCAGCGGGCGTTCAGGGTGGGCATGCCGCGCCGCAGCAGGGCCCCGTCGATCAGGTCGTCGTGGACCAGCGTGGCGGTATGCAGCAGTTCCACCGCGGCTGCCAGGGTGACCAGCTTGTCATGGGGGCCGCCGAGCATCTGGCCGGTCAGCAGACCGAGCGCCGGGCGGATGCGTTTCCCGCCGGAGGCAAGCAGATGATCGACGGCTGCCTGCAGGTCCGGGTGGGCATCCTGCGCCTGGCGCTGAAGAAGGGTCTCGACTTCATCGAGACCGGCATGGACGGGGGCAAAAAAGGTGCTTGTATTCAAGACAGATTACCAGTGGAATAATTGGATCGCGTTTTCCGTGGTGACTGCCGCAACCTGTGCGGGCGAAATTTGGTGCAGCAGGGCAATTTTATCAGCAATCAGGCGAACATAGGCGGGTTCGTTGCGCTTTCCACGCCAGGGCTGCGGACTGAGGAAAGGCCCATCCGTTTCGACCAGCAGGGAAGCCAGAGGCAGCGCGGCGATCAAATCCTGGCGCTCCTTGCGGTAGGTGACCGGCCCGGTCACCCCCAGCAGGAAGCCCAGTTCGATCGCCCTCCGGGCGGTTGCCAGCGAACCGGAAAAGGAGTGCAGCACGCCGGGGCGGTTCGCCAGCGGATCGTCCCGGCTGCTCAACCCGTCGACCCATGCACGCAGGATTTCCAGCAGGTCGGCCGCACAGGGACCGTCCGGGGCGTCGCCCTTCTCGCGAAAGTGCAGGATGACCGGCAGGCGGAGTTCCGCTGCCAGACCGAGTTGCTGCTGGAGCACATCCCGCTGCAGCTCGTGCGGATCGCGATCCCAGTAGTAGTCCAGCCCGATCTCCCCGACGGCGAGGACACAGCGGTGCGAGCGGGCAAGCTGCTGCAGCTGTTCCTCCGGCCGGGATGTCTCCATCCACGTGCGCGCCTCCGTCGGGTGGACCCCGACCGCGGCGGAGAGCATGGGCGCGCTTTCGGCCAGTGCGATCACGCTCCGGCTGTTTTCCAGGGAGGTGGCCGGGATGAGGATGTGTTCGACGCCGGCCTGCCGGGCGCGCAGGAGCACGTCAGCCCGGTCGGCGTCGAATTTGTCGTAATCCAGGTGGCAGTGGGTATCGATGAGCAACGCAATTATCTTGTGTCGTTGCGAGGCGCCGTTCTTTGGCGGCGAAGCAATCTCCTTCTATGCTCGGGAATTGCTTCGCTCACTTCGTTCGCGCGCAATGACACATCCTTATTTCAATCCCGCCACTTTCAGCCCGTCCTGCAGGATCGCCTGCACCCTGTCCGGGTGCGTGGTCTCGCAGTAGACGCGCATGATCGGCTCGGTGCCGGAGAAACGGATCAGCATCCAGCCGCCGTCCTCCAGTTTGAACTGGATGCCGTCGATGGTGACCAGTTCGGTGACCTTCAAGCCGCCCAGTGTCGCCGGTTTGGCGTTCAGGATGGCTGCTTCGCGGTCCTTGCGGTCGCCCTTGAAGGGGGTGTCGACCCGGTCGTAGTAGTATTCGGCGCCCAGCTTGTCGAAGAGCATCTTGAGCAGTTCGGTGGGTTTCCTGCCGGTGCGGACCATGAAATCGAGCATGTACAGGCCGGCCAGGATGCCGTCCCGTTCGGGGACGTTGCCGCGGAAGGCGTAGCCGCCGCTTTCCTCGCCGCCGATCAGGGCATCCGTCTCGGTCATCCTGGGGGCCACGTACTTGAAGCCCACCCCGGTCTCATAGACCGGGACGTTGTACATCTGGCCGAGCTTGTTGAGCATGCCGGTGGTGGAGAGCGTTTTGACGATGGCGCCGCGCGCGCCGCGCACCTCGAGCAGGTAGTAGGCCAGCAGGGCGTAGACGCGCAGCTGGTTGACGAACTCGCCCTTTTCATCGCCGATGCCGCAGCGGTCGGCGTCGCCGTCGGTGATCAGCAGGATGTCGGCATGCTGATCGACCGTGGCTTTCAGCCCGACGTCGATGTTCGGGCGGATCGGCTCGGGGCGCTTCATCTCCGGGAAGGAGGGGTTGCGTTCGTTGTGGATCTCGATGACCTTCGTTTTTCCGCCGGAGAGCAGGCGCGGGAAGTAGCCGGCACCGTTGCCCCACATGCAGTCCACCATCACGGTCAGGCCGGCATCCTTGATCGGCTGCAGGTCGATCAGTTTGTGGATGTGTTCGATGTAGGGGCTGTGGGCGTCGAACTTGACGATCGTGCCTTCGGCGCTGGCACGTTCGTATGCGCTTCGCTTTACAGTCTCGACCTGCTCCGGGATCAGGGCTTCGATGCGCTTCAGGCCGTCGGGGTCGATCGCCCCGCCGGTCTCGTTGCGCACCTTGAAGCCGTTGTCGCCGGGCGGGTTGTGGCTGGCGGTGATGTTGATCGCCCCGCAGGCCTTCTTATTCACCACGGCGAAGGCGATCACCGGGGTGGGGGTGGCGCTGTCGGTCAGGTACACTTTAAAGCCGTTACCGGCCAGCACCTCGGCCACCGCGGCGGCGAAGTGTTCGGAGCCGAAGCGTTTGTCGTTCCCGACGACGATCCACTTGCCGGCATTGCCTTTCTCGAGCATGTAGGCAGCGTATCCCTGCGCGCAGCGGCGCACGTTGTCGAAGGTGTAGTCCTCGGCGATGACGCCGCGCCAGCCGTCCGTGCCAAAGGTGATCTTGAAGGCCATCGGTATGCTCCTTGTTGGTGGGAATGACGAGGAAATTATAACAGTGAACAATTGCCTTTACTGTCCAACCGTGCCCAGCCCGAGGCGGACACGCACACCGCCGTTGACCAGCGCCAGGTTCATGTCCAGTTCGACCTGCATCTGCCCGAGCAGGACCGGGTCGCTGCACAGGACTCCCACCCGCCAGCCGGGGCACTGCCGGCGCAGCACATTGCCGAACTGGGCGTACAGGTTACGCAGGTCCCTGCCCTGGCTGACGCGCAGTCCATAGGGCGGATTGGTCACCACCCAGCCGGGGCCGGGCGGAGGCGCGAGCGCCGAGACCGCCTGGCACTGGAACTGGATGCGATCCGAAACCCCGGCGCGCTCGGCATTGGCCTGTGCCATCCGGATCGCCCCGGCGTCCCGGTCCGAGGCCAGGATGGGCGGCGTTTCCTTGCGGAGGGCATTCGCCTCGGCCAGGATCGCCTGCCAGGCCGGTTCGTCGAAGCCTGGCCAGTCCAGGAAGGCGAAGCGGCGATGAAGCCCCGGCGGGAGGCATGCAGCCAGCAGCGCAGCCTCGATCGGGATGGTCCCCGAGCCGCAGAACGGGTCAAGCAGCGGCGTGGTCCGGTCCCAGCCGGAAGCGAGCAGGATCGCCGCCGCCAGGGTCTCGCGCAGCGGGGCTTTGGCCACGGCCTGGCGGTAGCCGCGTTTGTGCAGGATCGTCCCGGACGAGTCCACGCTGACCGTGACCCGGTCCTCCATTAACCGGACGACGACCAACTGCGGGGGTTGATCGGATTCGTCATCGGCTTTGAGGATCGGGCTGGACCGGCCGAGGCGCTCGTCCAGTGCGGCGGAGATATGCCGGGCGACGGCATCCGAGTGATACAGCTTCGATTTGTGGCAGGTGACGCGCAGGGCGACCGGCTGCCCGGGCGTCAGGAAGCGCTCCCAGGGCAGGCGGGCGGCGCGCTGCTGCAGTTCCTCGAAGGTGGTGGCGCGGAAGAAGGTCCCCAGGCGGGCCAGCACCCGGCTGGCGGTGCGCAGCTGCAGGTTGGCGCGCTGCAGGTCGGCCAGCTCTCCAGTAAAGGCGACCCCGCCCGGCTCGATCCCGACCTCGCGCCCCGGACAGAGCTGGCGGAGCTCGGCGGCGGTGAAGGGTTCCAGCCCCGGTGCACTGACGGCGAAATAGCGGTTCATGGTTTCAATTCACCTGAGATGAACGGTGATGAACGTTATTCCATCCGCGTTCATCTCTGTTTATCCCCGGTTACGATCGTCTTCTGCCGCGCTTTGCGCTGCAGGTCCTTTTCGACAAAGATCGGTCTGCCCGTGAAGGGATCGGTCTCAGTGTAATACATCAGGGTCGAATAGGTGGACGGGGTCGGGGTGAAGACCTGCACCTGCTCGGGATGGATCTGCAGTTTCTGGCTGGCGAAATGCTTGACGCGCTGCATGTCCGCTTCGCTGCAGCCGGGATGGGCGGCGATCAGGTAATAGGTCAGGAACTGCTTCTTGCCGCTTTCCCGGTTCAGCCGGTCGTAGCGCTGCTTGAAATCGAGCAGCGCGGCGCGGCCGGGCTTGCCCATCAGGGCCAGCACGCCGTCGTCGATGTGCTCCGGGGCGACCTTCATCTGCCCGGAGATGTGATGCTCCACCAGCTCGCGCAGGTAGGCGTCGCCGGCGTTGTGGTCACAGAGCAGCAGGTCGTAACGCAGGCCGGAGGCGACGAAGACCTTCTTCACGCCCGGGATCCGGCGCACCCGGCGCAGCAGATCGATCTGCGGCTGGTGGTCCACCTTCATTAACGGGCACACATCCGGGAAGACGCAGCGCTTGGCGGTGCAGATTCCCTTGGCCAGTTTCTTCTGGCATTCGAAGCCGTACATGTTGGCGGTCGGGCCGCCCAGGTCCTGGATGTAGCCCTTGAAGTCCGGGTGCTTCGCCAGCCGTTCGGCCTCGGCCACGATCGACCCCGGGCTGCGCCAGCGCACGGTCGTCCCCTCGTGGACCGAGATGGCGCAGAAGTTGCACTCGCCGTAGCAGCCGCGATGGGTCGGGATGGAAAAGCCGATCGTCTCCAGCGCTTTGACCTTGCCCTGTTTCTCGTAAAACGGATGCTGCCGGCGTTCAAAACCGAGGGCATAGATGGCGTCCAGTTCGGCCTGCGTTTCGGTCACGGCGGGCGGGTTCTGGATCAGGTACCGGTCGGCGTGCTTCTGGGCCAGGCCGCGCGCCGAGACCGGGTCGTTGTTGCGGTAGAACAGGTGGAACATCCCGGTGAAAGCCTGCTTATCCTGCGCCACCGTTTCATAAGATGGAAGTTCGATATACCCTGCCGGGATCTCCCTGCCAATGTAGCACAGGCCGCGCACCGTACGCGGGTCGCCTCCCTGGTCCAGGGCGCGGGCGAACTCGGTCACCGCCTTCTCGGCCATGCCGTAGAGCAGGTAATCGGCCTTGGCGTCGAACAGGAGCGAACGACGGATGGCGTCGTCCCAGTAATCGTAATGCGTCACACGGCGCAGGCTGGCCTCGATCCCCCCCAGGACGATCGGGGGCGGGTCATTTTTAACCACGGAGAACGCAGAGCGCACAGGGTTTCTAAACGGTTTCTGCGTGTTCTCTGTGCTCTCTGGGGTGAGTTGTTGCACCTGCCTGGCATACCTGCGGATCAGGTTGGCATAGACGATGCTCGCCCGGTCCGGGCGGCGGTTGTTCTCCCCGCCGGGGGTGTAATCGTCGCTGCGGCGCTTTTTCTTGAGGGCGGTGTAATTTGCCACCATCGAATCGACACAGCCGGCGCTGACCCCCCAGAAGAGGCGCGGCTGGCCCAGGCGCCCGATGTCGGTCGTGTCCCGGATCCCGGGCTGGGCGATCACCCCCACACGGAAGCCGGCGTTAACCAGCACCTTGCCGATCACGGCGATGCCGATGAACGGGCTGTCGATGTAGGAATCGCCGCTGACCAGGATGACATCCAGCGCATCCCAGCCGAGTGCTTTGACCTCTTCTGTTGTGGTGGGGAGGAACATGGGGTGATTATAGTGCAATAAAAAATGTCCGGGCAGGCTTCCCGGCGGCACCCGGAGACACCTCCTTACCGCTGCTTCCTCTCGGACCTGACGGGGTTCACAGGGCTCCGCCGCGCCGGACCCACCCGGACCCGGAGAGCATACCTGAAATGAATTGCCGTGTCAATCCTCATCAAAAAGATATATCAGACCTCTTGCAAAAGTAAGTTAGCGAACAAGATCGAGTTCCATATTGTAGATGGCAGCGATAAGGTTGAAACGAAGCCCGAAGCGTTTGCGACGATTTCGATAGCGTTCACTCAAGATACGGAAGA
>Ga0233425_10001686_pt1 | contig 47722 bp, 35 predicted proteins | sample Watercolumn_Towu_2_FD_181712 | JGI IMG/M metagenome (GOLD analysis project Ga0233425, IMG submission 181712) | Freshwater microbial communities from Lake Towuti, South Sulawesi, Indonesia - Watercolumn_Towuti2014_140_MG | ecosystem: Environmental > Aquatic > Freshwater > Lake | place...
CCTGCCGGTGCGACGCGGGCCCCTCCCGCGTGGTCGGGGCTGTGTGGCCGGCCCTGCCGGTGCGACGCGGGCCCCTCCCGCGTGGTCGGGGCTGTGTGGTGGACCGCGCCTGCTGCATGTGCCTGCGCACCGGGATGCGCTGGCCCACTGCCCACTGCCCACTGCCCACTGCCCACAGCCCACTGCCCACTGCCCACTGCCCACAGCCTTCCTACGGGCTGACCTGCATCTTCAGCGGCATGACCAGGGCATCCTGGCGGCTGGTCTCGTCGCGAAAGCGCAGCTCGCCGAAGTAGGTGTATCCGGACGGTGCCACCTCCGGGCGCCGTTCCAGCTCGAACTCGCAGGTATAGGACCGGTTGGGATACAGCGTGAAGTACGAGTAGCCGTCGCACCACACCTTAGCCTGGTTCTCCTGGCCCGCATGCTGGTACTCCTCGAGGGCCACGGTCCAGGGCTGCTCGGTCCGCTCAGCCAGCGCACCGATGATCTCGAGCGTGTAGGTCACGGCCGACCGGCCGGCATTCGGGTTCTCCACCTCGACCGTGGTCGTGCGGGTGGAGAATCCCCCCTTGGCCACGGCGTTTCCCTGGCCGTCCAGCACGTTGACGGCCGCATCGGTGAAGCGGGCGTAGGTCTCCCGGTCCATCATCATCTTGAGCTTCACCACGGAGGTATCCTTTTCCATGGTGATCGGGATCGAGATCCGGTCCCCCTGGGAGGTCAGCTCCTGTCTCCGGAACAACCCCGAGAGAGCGCCTCGGCCGCGCCCTTCGAAGGCGGCGTCGAAGCGGGTCCGAAGCTCGAACGTGCCCCGCGGCGGATTGCCCATCTCGCAGTAGAACTCGGATGGGGCCTCGTAGTCGAACCCGGAAAACGTCACGGACAGGTCGACCACCGACGGTGCCTTGGTCGAGTAGTGCGTCATCACGACCGCTTCCCACACGCCCGAGCCGAGCTCCTCCCGCCCGACCAGGGCCGCCACCTCGGAGTAGCGCTCCGAATCGGCATAGGACTGTTCCAACTCGAATTCCCGCCCCTCCGCGTTGAAGAGGACCAGCCGCGACTGGGTGAACCGGCCCCGCGTAGGCTTGAGCTCGACCCGCATGGAGGCAGCTCCTTCCGGCACTCGGAAGAACCACCGCTTCACCTCCCCCGGGGCCACGGTTTCCTTCTCGAACCGCCGGTGAAACCCCTGGCTCATGTCGAACACGTACGGGGCCACCACGGTGACGGGCAGCTCGAAGAGCGTCCCTGCCGCACCTTTGCCCGACTCACGGGCCGTCGCCCGGATCACCGCACTGTGTATGCCCGGCTTCCGCAGCTTGTCCGGCTGGATGACCACGTCCACGCCGATGGAACCGGAGCCGTTGAAGAAGAGCGCATCCGTGGTGGGTTCGAGCCAGTCGCCCTCGACGGAGAGATCCACCGTCTCGAAGTAGCCCTTGCGCTGTTCGTCCGTCATGGTGGACATGAAGAGCGGCGAGATACTGAACGAGACGGCCTTGGGCCGCTTGGGAAGCCAGGTTCCGGCCCGGAAATAGGCCGATCGGGCCTTCCCGGTCGGGCAGGTGGGGCAATCCCCTTCGACCTTGAATCCGGCAATCAGGTTGCCCCCCTTGCGGCCGGCCAGCTTCCTGAGCGATTCCCACGCTGTCGGCACGTGCACCACCCCCGGTCCCTGATCCACCCGGTCGAACCCATCGAGCGGACGGCCGCTGTTCCGCAGCGCGGATTTGAGCAACCCCCCGTTGACCGCCAGCGGCGGCTTGGACGACACCGCGGCACCGGCCAGCAGGGCCAGGCAGCCCGCGGCCTGGGGCGATGCCATGCTCGTCCCCCGCATGACCACCCAGCTCTCCCACGGCGGAACGCTGGCCGCGGCGCATCCCGGTGCCAATCCGTCCGGCTTGTCCAGTTCCCCTCCCCGGCTGCTGAAGTAGAAGATCACGTCGCGTGCGATGCGCGAGGCATACAGACTCGCAGCGTTCTCCCTCGTGAGCAGCGCACCGGTCGAAAACGCCAGATCCGCTCCGGCCGGGGTCCCCACTGTGGACAGCCCGGGCCCCGAATTCCCAGCGCTCGTTGCCACCGCCAGCAGAGGGTACTTGCGGACGAGCTGATCCGTGATCCGGTCGATGTCCGAATCTCCTTCCTTCTCGCTCCCGATGCCGTAGCTCATGTTGACGACCACGGGAATCATGTGCCCCTGCGACCAGGCACCGGCAAACTCGAGGGCCTTCTTCATACTCTCGGTGGTCGTGCTTCCGCCCGACAGGGTGTTGTCACCGATTTTGAGGCTCATGACCTCGGCCCCGGGGGCAATTCCGTTGAACCCGTCACGCCCGAACAGCCGGAACCCCGCTGCGATGCCCGCCACGTGCGTGCCATGGCTCCCGTCGGGGAAATGCAGCGACACCTCCGAACGCTTCGGCTCGATCTGCATGGCAATCGCCATGGTCTTGCGTCCGTTCCGGTCTGCCTGGGCCTGGAAGAAGAAGTGACGCTTCGAGGTCGAGTAGTCCTCCTGCATCGCCTCGTCGTCGACCTGCCCGTCGGCATCGGTATCGACCCAGGCAACCCACTTCTCTTCCTTGCCGGCACCGACCCTGGCAGCCAGGATGGCAAAGCGGTCGCTCTCGGTGCCGTTGCCGTTCACGTCGGAGACGGAGGAATTCCGGAACCGCTCTTCTTCCATGAACCCGAGGAGGAACGAATCGGCAACCGGCTTCGGCTCCAGGCGTTCGTGCCCCCGCACCGCACCGTCACCGGTCTTGAGCACGTTCTCGCCATTCTCAGTCGCGGCCGTCGGCTTCCTCAGATGCACGATCCCCTGGCCCGAGAAGTCGCGGGCTTCGATGACCTTGACGGCCCCCGTGGATGTCTTGAGAAGCCCTTCCACGCTCATGTCGACGCCGGTGTCGAGGACCGCGATCACCACGCCCCGCCCATCCCATTCCGGGTGCTTCCGGATGAACTCGGCAGCACCGACCCGGTCGGTGGTCAGGAGGTCGTAGTAGTTGGGTTCCTCGCCCATCGCCGGCAATGCGGCAAGGCACAACAGCAATCCGGCGGCTGCCGTGGTGATTCGAATCATCTCGTCGCCTCCCGCAGGTCGGATGCTCCGCCTGCCGCTCCCCTTATAGCAGACCGTCCCGGGCGGGACAACGGCCCGCTTGCGCCCGCCGCCCCTTTGCTTTGACAGCACGGCGTCTAACTGGTAACTTCCGCTCCGGCGTTTACGCCGAGGAGGGCCCATGTCCACACGTTTCTGCCTGCCTGCGCTCGTGCTGCTCCTGGCTGCATGTTCCGCGACGTCCGACAAGTCGCCGGATGTCGCCCCGGACCAGGCATCGTCCCCCGATGTCACCCAGCCGGTCGACGTACCGGCCGTGGACGTGCCGCCTGACCCGGGACGGCCGGACCCGCAGGATATTGTCCCGGCCGACGTCCCGGACGTCTTCAAGACCGGCATTTCGGCCAAGGGGTACGGGGATTTCTGCACGTCCCAGGCAGACTGTGCGCAGTACCTCCTCGGGTGCTTCAGCAACGGGCCGGAAGACGTCAAGCCGATCTGCTCCAAGACGTGCAAGTCCAACCTCGAATGCCCCGAATACTACGTCTGCAAGCACAAGACGGGGATGCCCGCGGACCAGAACATCTGCATGGAAGCCGTGTTCTGCTCCGAGTGCCAGGCCGACGTGCAGTGCGAGCTGCCGGGAATGGTCTGCGTGGACGGTCAGAAGGAGGGAAGCGGCCGGTTCTGCTCGTACAAGTGCGTCCCGGGTGCGCTGACCTGCCCGGCCGGTGCCAACTGCATCTTCTCCGAGGCCGAGGAGGACTGGTTCTGCCAGCCCAAGTACGGTGCCTGCAAGGGGGACGGAACCCAGTGCAGCCCGTGCGAGCTGCAGCAGGACTGTGCGGAAGGATTCCACTGCTTCGACACGTTCTACTCGGACGAGATCTTCTGCACCAAGAAGTGCGGCGAGCACGTCAAGTGCGATGCCGGCTGGGGCTGCTTCCAACTGGAGCAGGGGACCACGGACGGCATCTGCCTGCGCATCGACAAGAACGGGTACGCTGCCCTGACCTGCTTTGCCGGGACTCAGGACATCTGCTGGGAGTGCAAGCGGGACCTCGACTGCAAGGAAGGGCTCGCCTGCTACGTGGGACCGGACGGAATCGGGTTCTACTGCACGCCGGAGTGCAAGGCCGACGAGGAATGCCCGCAGGGCATGAAGTGCACGTCGAGCTGGGATTGGGGGACCGGCCAGATCAAGGGCTACAACTGCGCCTTCAAATCAGGGGCCACCTGCGCCGACTGGCTGAAGGCACAACGCGAAGAGTGAGACTCGGCTCACGAAGAGGTGCTCCATGTCCGTCCGTCCCTCCCGACGCCTTGACAGCCTGCCCGGATATGCATTCGCGGAAGTGGACCGCAGGGTGGCTGAGCTGAAGGCCTCCGGCGTGAGGGTGCTCGATTTCGGGGTCGGCGACCCCCAGTACCCGACTCCTCCAGCCGTGCGCCAGGCTTGCCAGGCCGGAGTCGATGCCCATGCCGCATCCGGGTATCCCAGTTACGTGGGCAGCCGCCGCCTGCGCGAGGCCATTGCCCGCTGGAACCAGTCCCGCTTCGGAATCACTCTGGACCCCGACAAGGAGATCTCCGCCTGCGCCGGGGCCAAGGAGGCCGTCTTCCACCTCCCGTTCGCCCTCCTGGACCCGGGGGACGTGGTGCTGCTCCCCTCTCCGGGCTATCCTCCCTACCGGACCGGAACCCTGTTTGCCGGTGGCGAAGTCTACCACTACGGACTCGACCGCTCCCGAGGCTTTCTTCCTGACTTCGACTCCATCCCCCGGGAAGTCGTCGAGCGGGCCAGGATCCTCTGGCTCAACTACCCCAACTCGCCGACCGGGCGGGTCGCACCGGCCGAGTTCTTCCCCAAGGCGGTCGAATTCTGCCGCCAGCACGACATCGTGCTTGCCAGCGATGAAGCGTACACGGAGATCTGGTTCACCGAGCGCCCCCGCTCCTTCCTGGAGTTCGGCCGCGAAGGCATCCTGGTCTTCCAGTCCATGTCGAAGCGCAGCGCCATGACGGGCTATCGCATCGGCTGGGTCTGCGGAGATTCCCGGCTCGTGACCCTGTTCAAGAAGTTCAAGACCAACATCGACTCCGGTGTGCCCGACTTCGTCCAGGAAGCAGCGGTCGCTGCACTGTCTGACGAAACCCACGTCGAGGAAGCCCGCACCGCGTACCAGGCCAAGCGGGATCTGCTCGTGTCGACCATGCGCTCCGCTGGGATCGCGGTCGAGCCGCCCGAAGGGACCATCTACATCTGGCAGCAGGTCCCCAACGGGCTCGACGACGTGGAATTCGCAACCCGCCTGCTGGCCCCGGAAATCGCAATCGCCGTTGTCCCCGGGAGCTGGCTGGCCCGCCCGCTGCCCGATGGCACCAACCCGGGAAAGGGGTTCGTACGCTGGGCCCTCTGCCCCCCCATCGAGGACGTTGAGGAAGCATGCCGGCGCCTCCGCTCGCTTCGCATCTGAAGCCCCGATTGCCAGAGGCCCTGCCGACCGCAGCGCAGCTCGCCGAGCGCCTGTTTGGCGGTCCGCTCCGGCTCCCCTCGGGGAGCTGGATGTCCTGGCTGTCGGATGACGGCACCGGGTTCCCTTACCCAGAAGCAACCGCACTCGCGGTGCGCACGGCCCTGTGGTGGCAGCGAAACCACGCCGACTGGCCGCTTCATTCGCTGATCCCCGAGGTGCGCTACCTCGAACAGGCGGTCGACCCCAACGGAGTGGTCCGGCAGAAGGGACACGGCTACCTGTTCGACTCCGCGGTCTCGCTCGCTGCCCTGCACGACGCGGCAATGGGCGGGATTCCCGGCACGAACCGTCCTCTCCTTGGTTCCCTGTCCAGCGCAGTCCGCACCCTGATTTCCGCAAGCAAGGCCACGGTGGAGCCGGTCGACCATGCTCCCTGGTCGGCCACCTTCGGCCCGCACCAGATCAAGGCACTGGCCCTGGCCATCCACGCCGGTGCCATCCCTCCCCATGCACCCGAGGTTGCCGGTGCGCTCGAGGCTCTGCTGGCCTGCCAGGGCAGCGACGGCGGCTTCCGCTATCCCGGCGTTCCGGACGTCCTGCTGCATGCCCACTGCTATGCGCTCGAGGGGCTGGCCATGCTCCCCTCCCTGGCTCCCGAGGCCTTCGAGCGGGGACTCGATTTCCTCCAGGGCTGCCGAAACCGGGACGACACCTTCCCGGCACGGTGGGGTAAAGCGACCTCGCTGGCCGGCGACGTCACCGCCCAGGCCGCTCGCCTGCTGGCTCTGGCCGGACGGACGGATTCCCTTGCCGCAAACGACCGGGGACTGGCCCGGTGCATGGCTTCGTGCGGGCTGGTGCTCTATGACACGACCAGCGGCCACCGCAATAGTTGGGCCTCGCTCTTTGCACTCCAGTACCTCTGGATGAGGGGCGGGGGATGCCTCACGCCGCAGGAGCTGACATGAGCGGGAAGGGCGGCAGCGTGCAGGTCTCGGTGATCGTCCCGGCCAGGAACGAGGCAGCAACCATCGGCCCCCTGGTCGAGGATTTGCGGCGCATGTTCCCCCCGCCGCTCGAGATCCTGGTCATCGACGACTGCTCCGACGACGGCACGGCACGAGTTGCCCGGGAGGCCGGTGCCCGCGTGGTCCGCCTCTCGGCTCATGGCGGAAAGGGAGCCGCCTTGAAGCGCGGCCTTGCCGACGCTACGGGCCAGCTCGTCCTGACCATCGATGCGGACGGCCAGGATGTGGCCCAGGATCTCCAGGCATTGCTGGAGGAAGCACGCCGAGGCGCGGACATGGTCATCGGCTCCCGTTTCCTCGGCCGGTTCGAACCGGGTGCAATCTCCGGCCTCAACCTCCTCGGCACCCGGTTCTTCAACGGGCTCATCCGCATCGCCACCGGTGTCGTCGTGACCGATTCCCAGGCTGGAGTCCGCTGCTTCCGCAAGAGCCTCGTGGATCGAATGTGCCTTCGCTCCACCGAGTACGAGATCGAGACGGAGATGCTGCTCGAGGCGATCCGCCTTTCGGCCCGGATTGCCGAGGTCCCCGTGCGTCGGCTCCCGAGGAAAAGCGGCTCGACGTCCTTTTCCCGGTTCCGGCACGGACTGAGGATCCTCGTCACCATCCTGCGGTACCGACTGCCATGAAAGTGCTGGGCATCTGGGACGGACACAATGCGTCGGCTGCGGCTGTCGAAGATGGCCGCATCATGGCGGCGGTGGCGGAGGAGCGCCTGACCCGCCGCAAGATGCAGCGCGGGTTTCCGCACCAGTCGATCCCGCTGGTCCTTGCGCTGGCCGGCTGGACCCCGGAAGAGGTGGACCTGGTCGCGGCGGCGGGCCGCTACGGTCGTCTTCCCCTCAGGCTTCTCGATGCCCGCTACTCTGCGTCGGGTTTGTCGCCCGGGCCGATGACCCCGGCCCAACGCATCTTCCGTCACGTGGAGAGCCTGGTTCCCGCCATCCCTGCTGTGCGAAGCATGGAGAGCACGGCTTCGGCAGCGGTTCTTCGTTCCCGCCTTCGGTCCGCCGGGTTCCCGCAGAAAACACCCGTAACCCTCGTTCCCCACCATCGTGCGCACGCATACGGGGCCGCTGCCATGCTTCGCACCGACGGGGCCGTCCTGACCATGGACGGCTACGGGGACGGCCTGTGGGCCACGCTGCACCGGTGCTCCGGGGGCTCCCTGGCACGCGTCACGGCACTCCCGTATCTATCAAGCATCGCAGTCACCTACGGAGCGGTCTGCCAGGCGCTCGGATTCCGGGAAGGGGATGAGGGCAAGGTCACAGCGCTGGCCGCTTCCGGAGATCCCGGACCGTTGCTGCCCCTCTTCCTGGCCAAGTTCGGACTGGCGAAAGCCGGCTCCTTCGATTCGGGCTCGCTGCTGCGGGGAGGGCTCCCGGGCCGCAGGGAGCTTGCCCGCCTGTCATCGACCCGACCCGAGGACGTTGCCGCAGCGCTCCAGGAGGCATGCGAACGCTACGTGCTGGCATTCCTCCGGTCGCGGCTTCCAGAGCCCCCCCCTTCCCTGGCCCTGGCGGGTGGGCTGTTCGCCAACGTGTCGCTCAACAGGAGAGTGGCGGATCACCTTGCGTCCAGCGACGTCCTGGTCTATCCGCCCATGACGGACCAGGGGCTCTCCCTCGGTGCCGCCCTGGCCGCCTGCTCCCCGCCCCCTCCGCTCCGCCCAGCGTTCACGACGCCGTTCCTGGGCGACTCGGTTTCATGCCAAGACGGGGCCGGGGCTGCACGCAGCATGGGCCTCTCCGTGGCAACCTCGCCCCGGCCGGAACGCCGCTGTGCAGAGGTCCTGGCCGCTGGTGGGACGGTGGCCCTGGTCACCGGACGGGAGGAATTCGGCCCCCGCGCACTCGGCAACCGCTCCCTGCTCTTCGCCGCCACGTCCCTTGACCTTGCGGACCGAGTCCAGTCGATGTTGCACCGCAGCCGGCTGATGCCGTTTGCCCCGGTCTGCCGGCAGGAGCGGGCCCAGAGCCTGTTCCTGCCTCCTTGGCCGGCTCCGACTCACGAGGATCTCGGCCTCGGCTACATGACGTTTGCGGTTCGTGCCCGGGAGGACACCGGTACCCGCTTTCCCGCTGCCGTCCACCGGGACGGGTCGGCTCGGGTCCAGGTCGTGTCCCGCACGTTCAACCCCCGATTGTGGCTCGTCCTCGAACAGTACGAGGCGTTGACCGGGCTGCCTCTGCTCATCAACACGTCCTTCAATCTCCATGGGGAGCCCATCGTCCACGCTGCCGACGACTCGCTGCGCACCTTTGTGGCTTCCGGAGTGGACCTGCTGCTGCTCGGTGATCTCCTGGTTCGAACCGGAGGCCCTGCATGAAGGCCGCCGGGATTTCCATCCAGCGCTCCCTGCCGATCCCCTGGCACCTGGTGCGCTCCGCAGCGCTGCACGGGGGGCCGTTCAAAGCCACTCTGGCCGCCACGTCCCGGTGCCCTCATCGCTGCGCCCACTGCGGCATCTTCCGGAAAGACGAGCCGGAGCTGCCGGCCGCTGACTACGCCCGGCTGCTGTACGGGCTCGACTCGCTGGTCTGGGTCGACCTGACGGGCGGCGAGGTCCTCGAGCGGGAGGACTGTTGCGAGTTGGTGTCGCACCTCGTCGAGCAGTTGCCCGCGCTCGCGATCTTCCACTTTCCGACATCCGGCGACCGCCCCGACGCGGCCGAGAAGCTTGCCCGGCACGCCAGCAGGCTCGGCCTTTCAGTCGTGGTATCGGTCAGCATCGACGGCCCGGAAGAACTCCACGACCGCCTCCGGGGAAAGCCGGGGGCATTCCGGTCCGCGGTCGAGACGCTCCACCTCCTGCGCCGAATTGCCGGCATCTGGGCCTATGCGGGCACCACCCTGCTGCCGCAGAACCTCGACGTGCGCCCGGCTGCGCTCCATCGGGCAGTGAGGGCCGGCTGCCCTGGGCTTGCCCCCAGCGACTGGCACGTCAACGTCATGCAGCGGTCGGACCACTACTTCGACAATCACGCCATGCCCCTACCCGACCGGCGGTCGACCCGGAAGGCACTGCTTGCCTGGACCCGGTTCCGAGGCCTGCCGACGGGCCCGTTTGCCGCGCTGGAGCTGGCCTACCAGGGAATCGAGCTTGCGCTTCTCAGCGCCCCGTCTCTTGCACCGCCGACCTGCTCGGCCCTGCGCTCCTCGGTCTTTGTGTCCCCGTCCGGCCGGGTGTATCCGTGCCACATCTGGGGGGAATGCCTCGGCGTTGCGACCCCGGATCGCCCCGTCCGGGATCTGCTGGCCTCGGAACGGGGACGCTGGCTCCGCTCCCTCGTGTCCAACGGCCTGTGCCCCCGCTGCTGGACCCCCTGTGAGGCCTATCCTACGCTGATTAACCGGGTGCTCGATCCGCTGCGGATTGGCGGGTAGCCGGGCAACCCGACGGCCGATGCGCTGCCCGGGCCGATGGTGTGCGGCCCCCTACTCGCAGGCAGTCTCGAAGCGGACCAGCCCGGGCCTCACCAGCCCTTGGGCATCGAAGCCGCCCAGACGCAACCCGATGCGCTCCCAGGGAACGAAAAACGATGCGGCCAGGTTGACCGGAGCGATGCCGGGCGGCAGGCCGACGGTCTGCAAGCCTCCCAGCTCGCTTCCCGACAGGCCGATCTCCACTCCGACGGTCTTGTCTCCCACCAGGATCAGGGCCCGCTGCGATACCGGGTCGAAGAAGGTCACCGGGAAGGGGGATTCCAGCCAGGGAAGGGCCACCAGTTCCTTGTGCGTCAGCTCCTTGAGGTCGATGAGCAGCACGCTTCCCTTGCCCGGCGCTCCGCCGGCGATCAGCATCTGCCCCTGCTCCTCCCGGAGGAGGGCCGAATGCCCGTAGCGGCTGGGAAGGGGCGGCTCGGTCTCGACCTCCTCCCACGTCTCCTGGTCCAGCCGGAACCGCCACAGCTTGGAGCTCACCCCCAGCGGAGTCAGGCCGCCGTACACCCAGAGCGAGAGGTCCTTCCAACGCACTGCGGCCGAATGGGACGAGATGGCGCCGGGTCCCTCCTGGCACGGCAGGACCTCTCCCCACGACTCGGTACCGGGGTCGAACGACTCGAACCGGCACACGGGCACGAGCGGCTGCGGCTCGAAGCCGGCAACCATCTGGCCCCCTCCCAGCAGCACGAACCGGTTCTTGTTCGGGTCGAAGCTGAGCGTCGCAAACACCGCGGCCTGGGCAAGCTCCGGTCCCAGTGCGTACCAGCCGCCTCCCGCAAGCCCCCGGCACCAAAGCCTCTTGCCGGCATGAGGACCGGAAAGCCCCGCCTCCAGGCCGCCGGCCACGCAGATGCGCTTCCCGACCGGGTCCAGCGCATAGGCCGCAGCGGCAAGTCCCCCCGGCCCCTCGAGGCCGACCTGCGTTGCCCCCCCCTTGCCGAAATGCCAGAGGTCACGCCGGAAGAGGCCCGCCGCATCGAACCCTCCGGCCAGGAAGACCTGATCGTCGTCCCAGCCCGAGGGAGCCTCGAACCGCGCCACCGGGGCTGACGGCTCGTGAATCCATGTCTCGTCGACCATGCTGTACGTCCACAGGTCGCTGAGCACCTTCCCCCCTTCTCCGACCCCCCCGTACAGGTGCACCGTCCCCGGCCCGCAGGCCAGCGAAGCGCTCTTCCGCTTGGGCGGACCGGAGGGACTCGTCAACACGTCCACCTGCCCGGTGACGAGGTCGATGCTGGCAAACGCGGCGGACAACTGCCCCGATGCATCCTCTCCGCCAAAGACGAACCCGCGGTTCGGCACCGGGTGCGAGCAGGCCGCACCAAACGTAAGCTGCGGAACCGAGGGCAGCGGTGCCGCCTGCCCCTCCTCCGAGACGAGATAGGATGGGGCCGTCCCCTCCAGGGTCCGCCCACCGAGCACCGCAATGCCGCCCACCCCGTGCCGGACGAACACGGCATGCCCGTAGCGCAGAGCCACCTCCTCGGACACCGCCAGGCTCTCGAAAACCTCTTCCTTGGCATGGATGCGCCACGCGGGGAGCAGCTCGTCCCCGCAACGACCGCCGAGTACCACCAGGCTGCCGTCTTCGGATGACAACGCAATCGAGTGCCCCCAGCGCCCCTCCACAACTCCGGCGGGAAGCTCCTGCCAGTCTCCGGCATCCCCGTCGTACAGCCACAGGTCCGACAGGCACAACTCCTCTCCCAGCCACGGGAACGGATGTCCCGCTCCCCCCATGAGGTAGTAGCTGTCCGCCCCCGGAACCTGTGCCCAGGCGGCTCCACGACGGGCCGGGGGCTGCACCTCCAATGCGGTCACGGCCCCCCCGGAGAACGCCTTGGCCATCCCCTCGTCCACGACGCCGTCACAGTCGTTGTCCAGGCCGTCGCACGTTGCCTCCACCGCTTCCCAGCCCGGCAGGAACCCATAGTCGCAGACCCAGTCGCCCGCCACGCACGTCGCTCCCGTCTCCTGCGACTGGCAGATGCCCGGCTTGGCACAGGGAAGCGGGTCCGCGATCCCCTCGTCGACCACCCCGTCACAGTCGTTGTCCACCTGGTCGCAGGCCTCCGGCTGGGCCATGCTGGCCGTCCCGTCCGGATTCGTCGAACACGTCGCCACCGTCCCCTTCGGACCGCACTCGACGAGCCCGATCCCGCAGGCCCCGACCCCCTTGCACGGCTGACCGAGCGGTATGCCGCCCCACATCATGTCCTCGTCGACCAGCCCGTCGCAGTCGTTGTCCAGGCCGTCGCATCCTTCCTGGTTCATCACGCTCCAGGTGGAGCACGTCGCCCCCTGTCCGTCCTGGCTGCAGATCACCTTGCCGCCCACGCACAGCCCCGCGCCGCAGGTCTCCCCCAGCCCCTTCTTGACCCCGTCGAAATCCACGACCGAGAAGTCCTCGTCCACCGCTCCGTCGCAGTCGTTGTCCAGGGCATCGCACCACTTCTCCGCTCCCTGGCTGTAGCTGTCGATGGCAGCAGGGTCACAGACCCAGACGCCCGACTTGCACGACACGACCAGCTTGTCCGGGAACTTGGCGCACACCCCCTCCAGCGGACACAACGACAAATCCTCCAGGAACAGCTCCTCGTCCGTGGCACCGTCACAGTCATTGTCCAGGGTGTCGCACTTCTCGTCGGCCGTCTCGTCACCGCTCCCGCCCGCCATGGTGGAACAGGTGGCATCGCCATCCTGTGAGCACTCCACAACCCCCTCACCGCAGGCACCTTCTCCATTGCACGGCTTGCCGACCGCAATCCCCTTCCACCCCATGCCCTCGTCGGTCATGCCGTCGCAGTCGTTGTCCACCTGGTCGCAAAGCTCTGCCCCGGAACGGTCCTTGCTGCCGCCGGGCCCTGTGCTGCATACGGCCCCGCCGGTCCCGTCGGAACGGCACTCCACTACTCCGATTCCGCACTGCCCGCCGGCATCACAAGCCCCTCCGAGGAGCACGCTCCCGAACACGATCCCCTCGTCGGTCGCTCCGTCACAGTCGTTGTCCATCGAATCGCAGGTCGTCTCGTCGACCTCGAATCCTGCCACCGCGGACAGATCGCACACCGGCACCCCGCCGACGCACACCACCTCCATCGCCCCACCGGAACACACCCCGGCCTGCGGACAGATCCGTGCAGCCAGCGGCCCGATGTCGTCCTTCGTCGAGTCCGAGGCATCCCATTGATCCGGAATGCAATCCCCGTCCACATCCGCAACGAGGCTCTCCAGGGCATCGGGCTTGCCGTCCCCATCCTCGTCGAGAGGCAGGTCGCCGCTCCCGATCTCATCCCCGTCCCACAGCCCGTCCCCGTCGGTGTCCGGATTGGCCGGGGCCAGCCCAAACTGCAGCTCCAGGTCGCTCGGCAGGCCGTCCCCATCCGGATCCGCATCCCCCGGAACACAGACGCCGGAGACGCACGACTCGGACTGCGGGCACCCTGCGGTCTCGCAGGGAGGTGCCTCGTCCTGCGCACACCCCGCCAACCCCGCAATCAGGCAGATGAACGCCGCGACCTGTCTGCTTCCCCCCGGTTTCATGCCCCCCATTGTGCACAGGAGCCGGGGGATATTCAATACCCGGTCATTGTCCCATCGCACAATCCGTTGATCGCAACCCCCTTCCCGGGTATGCTCATCTTCCGTCAGGGAGGTGAGGTTCCCATGCGCGTTCCCGTGCTCCACCAGTCCGTTCTGATCCTGTCCGCACTGCTCCTGTCCGCCTGCGGCTCCGATGACTCCAACCCCTCCATGGACATCGGAGGCAACCTGGACCCGGACATCCAGGCCATGGAGATCAACGAGTTCACCCCGGTAGAAAAGGACTTCTGCGTGGGCCAGAAACTCCAGCCCCAGTTCGCCGAGTACGACTACCAGTGCCAGGATGCCCTCGACCTCGGCGAATGCGTGCAGATGCCCAATCCGCACGAAGGAAACTCCTTCTACTGCGCGCTCTGCGGACTCAAGGGGAGCAAGATGATCTGCTACATGATCAATCCGGAGTAACGTGCCCCGCCCGCTTCGGCACCTGGCGGTCCTGTCGCTGATCCTCCTGGCATTGGTGCTGCGCGTCCTGTGCCTGCCGTCACAGCCCGTAGATGCCGACGAGGCCATGCACCTCCACCCGCGCCCGGCCGCCGAGGCGCTCACGTTCGACCTCATGTTCAATCCCCCGCTCTACCGGGCCGCGACGGCAACCCTCTGCGAGATCGACCGCTCCGTCACTGCCGCCCGCCTGCTCCCGGTCGCTGCCGGAACCCTCAGCGTGCTCCTGCTCTACCTCCTCGGGGCACGCACCGTCGGCATGGGACCGGCCCTGCTTGCGGCATTTCTCCTGGCCATCCACCCGTGGCACATCCGGCACTCGCAGACGCTGCGCTGCTTCGCGCTGCTCACCTTCCTGGTTCTCCTGTCCGAGTTGCTCGCCAGGGGCAGGTCCAGGGCCGAAGCGCACGGTCCGGACGCCACGCCGGTCTCTCTGCCTCCGCCCGGCGACACGCTGCCCGCACATACCGCCGACAGCGGCCGAGCGACTACGGATCATTGGTCGGTTCCGTCATTCCGGAGCCGGCGCTGCGGGCTCCTGCTTCTTCCCCTGGTGCTGGGGCTGGGGATGCTCACCCACTACCTGGCGTTCTTCCATGCCGCGGCGCAAGCGGCCCGCTCCTTCCTTGCAGGTCGGAAGAGAACGTCCCTTGCCATCGCGGTCACGTCGGCCCTGGTCGCTGCCAGCCTGCTCCCCTTCCTGCTGGCCGGGACGGAACGCAAGGTGACCGATGGAGGGGTCCCCTACCAGGCCGGCCTGCCGTTCCTGTGGAGCCTTGCCCGGGCCTCGTTTGCTCCGGGAGGGCTCTCTCTCTTTGCTGCGCTCCTGCTGGCGGTGCTGGGGACGACGTGCCGGGCGGCCAGGCCGTTCCTGCTGCCCGCCGGAATCTGGATCGGGACCACCCTGCTGGCCGGGACTGCCATTCCCATCGAGGTCCGCTACTGCCTCCCTGCCCTGCCGTTCCTGCTTCTCCTGCTGGCTGCCGGAACCTGGACCTTGTGGCAGAAGCGAAGGCTTGCGGCAGCCGTCGTCACGCTGCTGGCGGTTGCCGGGGTGCTCTGGCCGCTTCCCGACTACTACCGCGCACCGCGGGATCCGGCACCGGCCCTGGCCATCCATCCGGACCTGTCACACGTGGAGGCCGACATGGAGCCGCTCCTGCCCGAGTTGCGCCGGGCCGCCTCCCGGGCCGTCCCGATCTTTGCCGCGGTCCGCGGGCCGTTCCACTACCGTCTTGCTGCGGAGATTCACGACGGCCGCTACCCCGATGATGCCGTGCTGGTCGAGCAGGACGATTGCTCCATCCTCACGGCAGGCTCCCTGCGGGTCGTCACGGCCGAGCCTCGCCACGTCCCGACGGGGGTCCCGGGAGGACCATGCCTGCTCCTGCGGGAACCGTCCTTTCCGTGCACTCCTGCAGCAACCTGCTCCCCGGCCGGCTCGAGCCTCGGAATGGAGCTGTTTTCCTGCCTGGCAGTGGCCTGTGCGGCCTTCCCCTGCAAGGCGGAGGGTCCCCCATGACCCGCACCATTCCAACCTCGGTCGCTCTGCTGGCTGCGGTGCTCGTTCCCACGGCCCTCGCCCTGACCGCAGCCGGACGCATCGGGAGCACCGGCGGCGAAGGGCTTCACATCCTGGCCGCGCAGATTCCGCCGGACCCGGGGTATCCGGAGCTGAGACAACTGCCCGATCCCGCTTCCGGGCTGCCCGTGGCGCTGTTCCGTCTCCTCGGCTCGGACCTCGTGGCATTGCGAACCGTCCAGGTGCTCTCGCTGGCCGCAAGCCTTGCGCTGCTGCTTCTGACCGTACGGCGCCGCGGGGTCTCCGGGTGGCCCTTCTTCGTGTCGGCAGCCCTCATCGCGACCCAGTTCTTCCTCGTCTGCGCCTTCTCCCTGGCCCTGGTCCGGTATGGACTGGCCCTCCTGGCCCTGGCGGCAGGGGCCTTTGTCGGCTCCTTGCGCAGAGGCTCGACCTGCAGTCGGCCAGGAAACGGGCCAAACGAGAGCAATCGACCTGGCGTCGCCCGGTTGACCACGACCGCGGCCGGAGGCTGCTTCGCACTGGCCGTGGTGCTGTGTCCGGCCCTCCTCTTCTGCATCCCCGCTCTGCTCCACGGCCGTGGTCGAGGGGTGGGCTCGCCTGCCCGACTCCTGGCACTCGTCTGTGCGTTGCCTCTCCTGCTCCTGCTGATTCCGCGTGTCAACCTGCCCGGGCTGGAACGGATCCTGTTCGGGACCGGAGGGGGAAGCCTTGCCCCATTCCTGGGGCTTGACGCCGGGATTCTCCTTTCCTGGCTTGCCGACGGCCCCCAGGCCATCGCGTCAGGCTTCCTGTTTCTCTTTGCCGTGCTGGCGATGCCCGTCGAGCTGATCCGCGGGCTGCTCGGTGCGGAGGGCAGCGTCCCCAACCCCGTTCTTCTGCTGGCGTCGGCTGCGGTCCTGCTCCACCCCGTGGTGCTGGTCGTGCTTGGCCGGCTGGGCCGCCTGCCCCCCTCCCTGTCCGGCCACATGCGGCGCCACGAGGTGCTTTGCGCTCTGCTTGCCGGGTTTGCTGTCTGGCTTTTCTTCTTCTCCCGCGCACAGGAGGTGGTGGCTCTGGCCATGCTCTTCCCCCCGTTGTTCGTGCTGTCCTTCGTCCTCCTGCTCGGGGAGTTGGCGGGCCTTGCAGGGGCCAGCGGAATGCCGGGTTCACCTGCCTTCGTCAATCCGGACCCGCCCGGCCCCGCTTCCGCCCCCCGCCTTTGCAGCTTCTCGGCGGCCCTGCGCATCGGTGGCGGGGTGTGGGTTGCGTGCACGGTGTTCGAGCTGGCCCGGGGGATGCTCGTACTGACCGGGAGCCTGCCTCCCGCCATGTCGCTGCGAGTCCAGCACGAGCTGGTTGCCGCGGTGACGGAGCTGGCACCGCCCCCCGGGCATCACACCCACACCGGCGAGGAGACCGCCTTCATGTTCGAGCTGCTCTCCCCGTCACTGGCCCGGCCGGCCACACCTGGCATCCTGCCTGACCGGGGCAATGCCTCTGCCCTCCGGGTCCGTACGACCGAGATGCCGGGCAGCAATGCCGCACAATGCCCGCAAGGAGCCATACCCTTCCCCTCGACCGGGCCGGTCGGTTTCTGCCTGGAAGCCCTGGATTCGAGTCCAGGCCTACGTTGACTCGATTGCGGGGTGCAGCGACGCAGCAGCTCGGGATGGGCGTCTTGCCGCAGCGAGAGGCTATTTGCGACAGGCTCCTAGAGGAACAGTTCCACGGTCACGGTGAACCGCCACGTCACCTTGCGGAAGAGCAGGTCGATGACCCGATCCCCTTCGACAAAGAGCTTGTTCACCGAGGTCTGGTAGTCGAGAGTGGAGTAGTCGAGCGTCACGTTCCGCCGGTTGCCGACCCGGACCTCCTCCATCTGGGCGATGAGGGTATCCTCGCACTCCGGGTTGGCCGCACACTCCACGGCCAGGCTGTGCGCCACGTAGTTCAAGTCCCCCTCGATGCCGTGAACGTCGATGTAGGCACCGATGAACTTGACCCCGGTAAACCCCACGACGAGCACCACGACCAGGATCGCCAGGGACTGCAGGGCCGTGGCCCCCGACTGACCGCCCGACCATCCGCTCCGATTCGACTGGATCATGACTTCACCTCGCCATTGGCTGCCTTTGCGGGCAGACGAACGATGAACGTGCTGCCGTTGCCGGGCTCGGACTGTACGTCGATCCGCCCACCGGCCTTCTTGATCAGCCGGTACACGATGGTCAGGCCCATGCCCATTCCACGCCCCGGTTCCTTGGTAGTAAAGAACGGCGAGAAGATCTTGTCAATGGTCTCCGCCGACATCCCCTGGCCGTTGTCCATGACGCGGATGACGACGTCGTCCCCATCCCGAAGCGCTTCGACCCGCACCAGGCCGTCTTCCGGGGTGGCATCGATCGCGTTCTGCACCAGGTTCGAGACAATCTCGTGGAACTCCTGCGGGACGCACTGCAGCTCCCCGACCCCTTGAGGGGTGAACTCCACTCTCCGGGTCGACGTTCCCTCCACCGGCCTCACCACCTTCAGCACCGCTTCGATGCCCCGGTCCACGTCGTACCCCCGGGTTCCCTTCTCGTACCCCTCCCGGGCATACTCCTTCATCTTCTCGACCGTCGTGGAGATCCGCTCCGTCCCGACCTGCACCTGCTCCAGCAGCGTCTTGACCGTGGCCATGTCCTTCTTGACCTTGGGATCGTCCGTCCCCTCCTGCTGCTTCAGCAGCCGCTGCAGGAGCATCCCGATGAGCCCGGCCCCGTTCTTGATGTAGTTGAGCGGGTTGTGGATCTCGTGAGCCAGCCTGGCGGCCATGACCTCCATGGAGTCCATCCGCTGCTCGGTCATCCGGTCCGCCTGCTGCGCCCGGGCCTTGAGCAGCGCCCTCGCCACGGCCAGCAGCTCCGAGGTGCTGAACGGCTTGGCCAGGTACTCGTCCGCACCGGCCTCCTTCCCCGCCACCCGGTCATCCGTGGCCGCCTTGGCAGTCAGCATCACCACCGGAATGTGTGCGGTCTCACGAGTTCTCTTGATCAGCTCGGTCAGCTCCCGGCCGTCCATCTCGGGCATCATGTAGTCCGTGATCACAAGGTCGGGATTCAGCTTGCGGACCAGCTCCCAGCCGCGGGCACCGTTTTCCGCCAGGTAGACCTTGAAGTACGAGCGGAGCTGCAGCTCCAGGAATTGCAGCATCTCCTTGCTGTCCTCGACCACGAGCACCCGGGCGGCAGACTCCGCAGCCGCCTTGTCGCGGCGGGGCACGATGCGACGCTCCGATGCATCGTCCACGGCAAGGTAGCGGTACTCCTTGCGCTCCTCGATCCGGGCGCTCCATTGCGGAAGACCGGCATCGCCCTCTCTCCGCCCCTTGGCCACGTCCACCGACCGGATCCGTCGGTCCAGGATCGCCTGGTTGAAGTGGCCATTCCCCTTGCGCAACATCACTTTCATGGACGTGCCGCTGGCACCATCGCTCTCCGCCCAGATACGCCCCCCGTGCAGCGACGTCAGCTCCCGGGCCAGCGCAAGACCTATCCCCGTGCCTCCGTACTTCCGCGTAGTCGTCCCGTCCACCTGCGAGAACCGGTTGAACACCTCCTCCAGCTTGTCCGGCGGGATCCCGATCCCGGTATCGGTGACGGTCAGCAGGACCTGCCCCCCGTTCTCCTCCACCCGCACTTCGATCCGCCCGTTGTCCGGAGTAAACTTCACTGCGTTCGCCAGCAGGTTCACCAGCACCTGCTCCAGCCGGTCCCGATCCCCCCACAATGGAACCGCTCCCTCTGGAACCGAGACCACCAGCTCGATCCCCTTGCGCTCAGCCAGCGGCCGGATGTTCCCGGCCACTGAGCGGGCGAACTCCCCGATCTCCAGCTCCTCCACCCGCAGCTTCAGCTTCGAATCCTCCAGGCGGGCCATGTCCAGCAGGTCGTTGATCAGCTTCATCAGCCGCAGGCCGTTGTTGAAAATCCTGCGGAAGTACTCCTGCTGCTCCGCCGTGAACTCGCCCAGTTCGCCGTTCATCGCCGCTTCCGTCGGGGCCAGGATGAGCGTCAGCGGAGTCTTGAGCTCATGGGTCATGTTGGAAAAGAACTGCGACTTGAAACGGTCCATCTCCTTGAGCCGCTCGTTCGCGGTGTTCAGCTCGCTGTTGGCACCGGCCAGCTCCGAGGTCGCCAGGAACTCCCTGAGCTGAAGATTGTAATTGAAATACTGCCCAACAACGGCAATTACAATCGTCGACACCAGAAAAAAGTTATTCGCCACGTATATTGCAATGCTTGCCGGAGGCTGGCATAATACGGTCGGCAGAACATATGTAGCATAGACGACAGAGAAGATAATAAGGCTTTCCTTCAGCGTCCAGGTGCACATCTGGGCAGCGCCGACGACTACCAGAAACAGGCCGGCGTAGTAATTAGATGGAGACTCCGCAAAATCAATCCAGTCATGAACATGGATCATCAGATTGATTGATAATCCACATGTCACAATAACTGTTGCAGACAGCCATGTGGCCGCCTTTCTCGCGAACTTGAACTTCGTCAAGTATAGGATTATGAAGCAAACCGCGGAGACGATGATGCGAACGGCAAGGAGCGGCTCGAATGCCCTGCGGACCACGATGTAGTCGATGATGGAGAACAGCGGAACGAGCAATCCGCCAAGCGTGGCGGCCAGCCTCGTTCCGCGGATGTTCAGGTCCGCAATGCGGTTCCGGAACCCTGCGGTCAGGGCTTCAGCATCCGGACGGCCGGTGACCGCACTACCCGACATGGCGCTTCACCACCCGAACAAAGACGCACAACCCGGTCCGGTCCCGGAAGATCTCCGGTCCTCCCTCGACCCCGTCGAGATCCTTGATCAGCTCGGCCATCTCGGCATCGGTTCGGTAGCGGAGATTCCAGTCCAGCAGGTAGGTCGGGGTCCACGCTGCGTTGGCCGGGCACGCGAAGTTGCCGATGAGCAGCGCACCGCCGGGCGCTACCTTGGCAAACAGCCAGTTGGCGAGCATCTTCGCCTTGGGGGACGACAGGTAGTCGAACAGGCCGGAGCAGTACAAAAGGTCCGCGTTCGGGATGTTCTCGAAGAGCTGCTGCTCCTTCAGAAGCTGGGCAAACGACAGGTAGAGGTATTGCACCGCCACCTTGGATTCTCCCTTGAACACCAGCGGCGACAACCGCCGATTCGCAGCCGCAAGTGAGCTGTTGTCCTGGTCCACGAGCGTGAACCGGACCGGCTGGGACTGCTCGTAGTCCTGGCAGAAGTCCGCCACCTCCCTGGCCGGCCCTGCCCCGAGGCTCACGATGCTGCACGTTGACTCGGCTGCCGGCTGCCTGTCCCCCACGGCCCTCCGGATCTGCTCGACCAGGACGTCTCTCCGGGACCTCACCGCCTCCGACATCGGGTGCTCGGCACCGTACTTGTGGATGAGCTTGGCGTAGAGGTTTGCCCCCTCCCAGCTCTTGTCGTAGATGTAGCTCATGACCACGTGGTCGCCCGCGTAGCCGTTCGGCTTGGCCCACGCCTGGTTCAGAATCGGGGCCGGGACGACGTGCGGGGTCACCAGCGGCGACGTGAAGCTCCGATAGAGCTCCTGGAAGCCCCGGTTGAAGTAGTTGTCCCGGGTCAGATCCTCGAGCCGCTGCTGAGTCTCCGCAATGGTCTCCCGGAACGTTCTCCATGCGCTTTCGAGGAGACGGTTCTCCATCTCCTCGCGGACACCTCCGCCGACGCCGGCCAGATGCTCCTCCTGGGCCGACAGAAAGGACCGATAGCGCAGCAGCACGAACAGGAAGTCCGCCACGTTGCGCTTGTACTCCGGAGTGATGTCGCCCCGGGCCAGGACCACCTTGGTCTCATCGATCGCCTTGGATATCTGGGTCTCGGTCCGCAGCCGGAACACCTCGTCGGTATCCACGACCCCGTCCAGGAGCTGCAACCCCACGATCCAGCCCTGCCGCATCCGGTCGCCATTGACCGGAGTCAGGTGCACCACACGGGTCTTGCCGCGGTAGAAGCTCCGGTCCCCGATGGAGACCCAGACAGGGCCAAGCGTCTCTCCGACGCTCACCGCCGGCGCTTCCGACAGGAGACAGGACACGCCCGTGAGCGCGAAGTCGACGAGCTGCCCCTCAAACTTCTCCGCGATGACGCGGGGATGGAGCTCCTCGAGCCCCTCCAGCACGTCACCCGCCCGGTAGCGCTCCTGGCGGAAGAAGATCGACTTCCCCTGGCCCCCTTTCAGGAACTCGTGGTTGGCCCCTTCCCTTCGGACGGACAGAGCATCGACCAGCTCAAAACGCCTCAACTCCAGATCTCGCTTCTTGGCCATGGTCGCACCTCACTCCACTGGCAACTCGGCCGACACCCGGGTTCCCTTGCCGGGGGCCGACTGGATTTCTATGGTTCCACCGTGCGCCTCGACGACGTTGCGGCAGACCGCAAGTCCGAGGCCGAGGCTGTCCTCCCGGGTGGACACGAACGGATCGCCGACCCGGTCCAGCAGCTCCGGCGGGATCCCCTTGCCCGTGTCCTCGACGCGCACCCCTATACGGTTCGGGCCTGCCCGGTAGGTAGCGACCTCGATAGTCCCTCCCGCAGGCGTGGCATCCAGCGCATTCAGCAGCAGGTTCACCACCATCTGCCGCATCTTCTCCACGTCGAGCGGGATGACCGGCAGCTCGGGGTCCGGTTTGATTTGGGGGGCAACCGTGCGCGCTCTCGCATCCAGCCGAGCCACCCTCAACGCCTCCTCCACCACCACGTTCAGCGAGGCCCGCACACGCTTGAGCTTCCACTCCCCGGTGGCGGCAAAGGAGCCGATACCGCACACCAGGTCGAACAGCGACTGCGCCGAATCCGCACCCACACGGATATACTCGGACAGCGATTCCGGGACCTCCATGCTGCGCGTCATGTCGGCCAGCATCTTCACGCCCGACACGTGGTTCTTCAACTCGCGCACCACGCTGGCGGTGAGCTGGCCGACCGTGGCCAGCCTGGCCGACTCCAGCAGCTTCTCCTGCGTCCGCCTCAGCTCGTCCAGCGTCGAGGTCAGCTTCTCGTTCCGCCGGTGCAGCTCCACCCCCAGCTTGCGGATCGTCAGCATCGACAACCGGTACTCCAGCCCCTGCCGAACCACGTTGAGCACGTCCTCCGGCTCCCACGGCTTCAGGATGAACCGGTAGACCTCCCCCTCGTTGATCGCCTGGAGGATGGCCCGGGCATCGCTGTAAGCCGAGATGATCACTCGGACCGTGTACGGATGCCGCTCCCGCACCGCCTTGAGCAGCTCAACCCCGGTGATCTCGGGCATCCGCTGATCCGAGATCACCATGTCGAACTCCTCCCGCTCCACAAGACCCAGCGCCTCCCGAGGGCTGGTCGTCGTCGTCACCGAGTAGGAATCCGACAACAATGCATCCAGGATGACCAGGTTCCCGCCGTCGTCGTCCACTGCCAGGATCTTCCCCGGAACGAGCCGACGCGAGATGGTTTCGCCCAGGTGCGTGTGCACGAGCTTTGTTAGGTCCATAGAGTGCCCTTTGCCGGCCGCGCTGCGAGGGGGCCCGTCGCGACAGCGGTCCGCCACCAACAAACCCAACATACATCCGCTTGTCCCCCTCGGCAAATTTGGCTACACTTGCCCGGTTCGAAGTCGCCGCTGCGGCGCGCATTCCCAGCGATGCCGTCGCGGCCGGCGCGTTTCCGGGGCCGGACGAAGGAGCTCTTTCCCGTCCTCCCCGGGCTTCCACAGGAGTCCGGATTTCCATGAGCGTCACCCTCCTCGTACTGCTCCAGACCAGGGTGCTGCTGGCGTTGCTCCCCAGCGATGCCGCGCAGCAGACCCCCGTCTTCCTTCTCGACCCTGAGCTCACCGTGTCGGCCCCCGAATCCGCAGTGCCGTTTGCAGGCTTCAATGGAAGCCAGATCTTCTACGCGGACGGAGTCCGGGTTACCGGGATGGACCCCAAGACGTCACTGGTGCGCTGGCAGGGGGGAGAGCTCAAGACCGTTCGCTACCTCGTCGACTTCCCAGAACGCTTCCTGCTCGTGGGCGAGCACGTCCAGATGATGAGCAAGAAGCGTGGCGAGCGACTCTGGGATTTCCCGCTCAACTGCTTTGCCGGTGGGGAGTGCAACGCCGACATCCTGGCCCGGACCGACGAGTCCATCCTCGTCGGCGGGTTCGGAAAGCTCTACAACATGGTCATCCCGGTCTCGCTCAAGGACGGAAAGCAGATCTGGCCGTCCTGGCTCACCACGTGCGGCATCCGGAAAGCCGCCCTGGTGGGCGAATCGCTCGTCATCGCCTGCACCGGGGAACGACCGCTGGTGCAGCGCATCGACCTCAAGACCCGAATCACGAAGTTCGCAGTCCCTTCGCCCCTTCCCGGCTTCTCCACCGAGGAGCTCTACGCCAGCTCCCGATACCTCTTCCTGGTCGGCGCCCTGGAGGGGCAGAGCAAGCTGCTGGTGCTCGACACGGAGAGCGGTGCGCTCGTCGCCCGCTTCGGAATCAAGCAGTCCCCCGGTGAAAGCGGCTACCTCGTTTCCCCCGACGCCGGGCGGTTCGTCCCCTGGCAGCTCCGCCAGGGCGAGCTGGTTCTCTGGGGCATCGATGCAGGGACCGAGAAGTCCCTCTGGCAGCAGAAGTTCCCCGGTGGCCGCATCGTGGGACAGGTCGGTGCCGTGGCCGTGATCCTCGGCTCGGCCCAGGGCGGGAGCCGGCTCATCGGACTCGACCTGGCCGAAGGGAGCCTCAACTACGACCTCCAGCTCCCGTTCCCCTCGCCGGCGGTGAGACTGGATCGAGCACGCCTTCTCATGGTGCAGGCCGGCGACCCGAGCTTCGTGCTGCTCGATGCCGCGTCGGGCGGCGTCACCCACCTGGGAACGCTCGCCGCTCCCCCTGCCGCCGCTCCCCGCCGCCTCTACTTCTCCATGGAATCCGACCGATTCGTCACCCTCGTCGACGCAGACCTGACGCTCTACACCTCCGGTCCCCTGAGCAGTCTGCTCAGCGCCCTGGACGATGCGCTGTCCCGGGGGGATGCGGCGGAGGCCGACCGCCTCCACGCCCGCCTCGCCCCCTTCCGCTCGGTCCTGGCCGAGGCCTCGAAGGCAGACGACCAGATGACCGCTTTCCGCTGGCTCCTGGCCGAAACCTCCCTGCGGAAGAAGCAGGCCGATGTAGCCGTCTCGCTGGCCCTCAAAGGCATCGCTGCCGCCCGGGAACGGGGGTTGTCCCGCTGGTTCGAGCCCGTAGCCAGGTTCGCATTGGAAGCCGCGCTGGGGCCGCAGGCCGATACCACCCGGGAGGTGGCCCTCGCTGCCTTTGCTCTTGCCCGGGATCTTGCCCTGTCGCCCCCTGCCAAAACCGTCTCCCCGCCGCCGTCGGATGACGTCCTCGTGCAGTTCCTGGCCGCCCTGGCTCAGAGCATGTCCGGAACCCCCGAAGGGGCCGACGCACTCGACACGATTCGCCGGCTGCACGAGGTCCCTCGGTTCGCCCCCCTCGTCGAGGCCCATCCGTTCTGGACCGTCTTCCTCGTCAAGGATGTCGAGACGACCCTCGAGGCCGCGGCTCAAGCCGCGGAGATCGGGGAAACCGGCCTTGCTGCGGACCTGCTTCGAGACCTGGCAAGGCTTCCCATGGCCGCCCGCCTGTTCGGCGACTCGTTCGACCCGTGGCTCGATGCGCAGGGCCTCTACCTCATGCCCCCCGAGCTCCAGGTCGAGCGCCTTCCACCGCTCCTCAAGGCGCTTTCCGCCCAGACACGCTCGGCCGGCAAGGCCGTGCTCGAAGAGGCGGACCGGGAAGCGTGCAGGCTCATGTGTGCGGCCGCCGCCCGCTTCTGCCCCGGTGCGTGCGTGGAAGAAGAAGATTGTGCACGGGAACAGGATGCCTGCTCACGGAGCTGCAGGAACGGCAAGGCCCGGTTCCGGCCGGTCCGGTTGAACGTCCCCCTCGATTCCCAGGAGGTCTACAAGTGCCGCTGATTTCCCGCACGCACATCTGCCGCTCCGGCCGCCGGATTCCTCTGTTCATCGACCGTCCGCTCCACGGCTTCGTCCCTCACTCGCCCGGAGCGGCCTTTTCAGTCCTCCTGACGCTCTGCCTCGCCTGCTCGCCGGCCCCTCCCCCCGACGATGCGTCGAGCCCCGCCGATGCACGCACCGGCGATGTCGATGCCCTGCTCGATGCGCCCGTGTGCGTCCCGTTCAAGCTGACCGGTCAGCCGTGCGACCATTCGTGCGAATGCCTGGGCGGCCTGTGCCTCCTCAACGAGTATGCCCCGTTCCGATTCTGCTCCCGACCGTGCCCGCAAGGGGGTAGCTTCTGCGAGCCGGACAAGCCCGGGGGCACCTACAATGCCCTGTGCGTCGACTTCCCCAGCGACTTCCGAGTGCAGCCGGACCGCTTCTGCGCTCCCCTGTGCGAATCCCAGGTGGACTGCCTCGAAACCGGAAGCCCGTGGGAAACGTGCGAGCAGCCGGCCTGGAAGGGCAACCTCCTCTATGCCACCCTCCCGGACAAGGTGTGCATTTCCCCGTCCGCCCAGGGGCACGACCCCGTCGACCCCGATACCTGCCAAGGGTGGGAAGAGCTCTTCAACCAGTTCGCCCAGGAACGCCTTGCCTGCCTCGGCTACTGCGAGTTCCTCGATGCCTGCCAGCACCTTCCGGCCAGCAAGTCCCCCCCCTGCTGCGCGTTCGGCTGCATGTCCCTCATGGTCGATGCCAAGGGGAACGTCGACGAGAAGTGGTTCAAAACGGTCAGGTGCTACTTCGACGAGTACCAGGCTTTCGACGGAACCGCGCTCGTCTGCAGCAAACCCCTCGACGTATGCGGCGAGAAGCCGACGATCCCGTAGCTTCCTCGGGCCGATTGAGCTCAGGGCCGCAGGCCCTCAGTCCTCGCAGCGCGAATCGGTGCGTGGACAGGTGAACCGCAGGTGGATGTGGTGGTGGTGCCCCTTGACGTGCTTGATCAGCGCCTCGGCACCACGGCCGCGGGGGTACTGGAACAGCTTCTCCAACTTCCTCTTGCTGTACTTCTTCTTCGTCAGGTACTCGTGCAGTGCCTTTTGAATCTTGTAATCAATAAAGATCGCCTTGACTCGGTTCGTAGCGAGGAACGTCTCGAGCAGGGCCCAGGTCAGCTTCGGGTCGAGATTCCCCTCGTCCGTCGTCAGCATGTTGGTCACCGGCTGGAACTTGACCTTGTGCAGGTAACCGAGATCCACGTCCCGGCCGCTCTGATGTGACTTGTGCGGCGGCAGCCGTCCCCCGTCCGGCCGGCTCATGTTCCCCACGATGATCAACGGCGCGTCCGGATGCTTCTTCCGGAACTGACCAAACCCCTGAATCAACAACGTAACAGTGTCGTTTGCCGCATACACATTCGGTCTGCTTCCATACGAATACCCAGGTCCGGCAGGCATCTTCTCGCCGTTGACGAGGCGGCCGTCGCTGGGTCGTCCGATCGACTCGCTCGGCTTCTCCGGTCCGGGGACCACATAGACCAGCCGCTGGCCAGGCTTGAGCCGGTCGCGCTTGAGGCCGTTGAGCTCCCGCAGGCTGTTCCGGGAAACGCCGACCTTCCTGGCGATCCGGCTGAGCGAGTCCCCCTTCTGAACGACGTAGTACACCTTCCGCTTCTGACGAATCGGCACTTCTGTGTAAATTCGAAGAACAGCACCAACCTTTAAAGACTTCGGATTCTTCGTCGCCTTCCTGTTCCAGCGTATCAACCGAGATACTGATGTATCATACCGCTTCGCTATCAACGACAGCGTGTCGCCATCCTGCACTTCGTATTCATAAAAGAACTCTTCTTTCTTCTGCTTCTTGACCTTCTTGTCCTGGGCCGACGGGCCGGACGGACCTGCGATGGCAACCGAGGGCAATGCGAGGGACAGGGCGGACAGGAGCACCACGACCGAGCGAAGGACCGCCCGAATCCCGATTCCCGCCCCTGACAGCAACCAGTCCACCTTGCCTCCCGGGCCCGGTCCCGATGTCTGTCCCCCGCACCGACTGCGGTTCCCTTCGGCCCAGCGGACTATGCCGGATTCCCGAGATCCGCGTCAAGTAGGACTTGAGATCGACCCGCGGTTCTGTTAGGTTCGGAGTCGAGGTGTGGTTGTTCGATGAACTCTGAATCCTGGTGTCCAGTCTGCACGTTCCAATACCGCGGGGGGCAGGATAGTCGCATGTTCTGCCCAGCCTGCGCTGGGTCGGGAGCGGTCCCATGCCCGGCGTGTATCTGCCTCGATTGCGGCGGGCTGGGCACGCAGTATTGCCCCGGGTGTGACCGGGGACGTACGCCGTGCACTACATGCGGAGGGACCGGCCAGACGCGAAGCCTCCTGATCCGGCGCCCCTGCACGAGCTGCCGCGGAACGGGCCAGGAAGTCCACGCAGGCTGCGGCGGGTCCGGACAGATTCCATGCCCGACGTGCGCCGGACTGGGGCATCCCCCCGGCTGCACCCGCTGCGACAGCACGGGAGAACAGCTCTGCTACTCCTGTTTCGGCTCGGGGCTCGCCCCCTCCTCTTCCATGCTCGAGCAATCAGCGGCCGGCTCCTTCCCAATGCTCCTGAGACAGCTCCCCATCGTGGATGAGGTCACCGACGGAGAGTTGCTGGACCATGGTGCCAGTGTCCGCCGGATCCTCGCGTTCCTGGCAGCGGCCCACTGGAACATCCCTGCGGATTGCGACGAGAGCGAGCACGAGCTGAACGTGCTGCGAAACCGCCTGCACATCCGGGCATCCTACCTGCTGGTGGGGAGCGGCTCGGCAATCACGGTCGACTACAGGTTCCTGACGGTCCACCGGACAGCGGAAGACGGCTATCGCCTGCTCTTCCAGAATCGCCGCAAGGCCTGGAAGTAACCGCAGCGGTCCACAGATTCAGTCCGAGTCCGTTTTCAGTTTCCGATTCCGTGCACAGGCCGATGCGTTCCGCCGGAACTGCTCGAACCGGATTCTCCGCATCGAGCTCTTCCGGGTGCGGTTGCGGAACCGGGTGGCATCCCAACCGGCCAGGGCCACGGCATCCAGCCCGTCGAACGGGAACGGACCGAAATCCGTGCCCCCCGTCGCACGGGCCCCCTGGTTCACAGGGCAGACCTGCTGGCACATATCGCACCCGTAGATCTGCTCCCCCCCGACCCGCTCGGCAACCCAGTCCGGCCACCCCTCCGAGTGCTCGATGGTCCAGTACGAAAGGCACCGCCCCGCATCGACCACCCCGCCCTCGGAGATGGCCTGAGCCGGGCAGGCCTCCACACACCGGCGGCACCCCTGGCAATCTGGCAGCAGGATGTCCGGATGATCGTCCTGACAGGTTCCGCTCAACCAACGGTCCTGTGCGACGCTCGATGGTCCCGGCCCTTCCGGCTGGCCCGAACGCGGGGTCAAGTCCAGGTCCGTGACCAGCCCGCCCAGGACCACCCACGACCCCAGCACCGGGTGAACGAGGAGGGAATTGCGGCCGATCTTCCCCAGCCCAGCGGCCGCGGCCAGCACCTTCTCCATCACCGGTGCGGAATCCACGAAGAGCTTGAACCGGCCCCCCGCCTGGGTCACCAGCCTCCCCACCTCCCAGAGCCCCTTCTTCATGATCGTGTGGTAGTCCCGTCCGGCCGCATGGGCCGACACCGGGCCACGGATCGGCCGTCCCCCTTCGTCCACGCGGAGGTACGACTTTGCGACCATCAGCACCGAGCGAGCCCCGGCGAGCAGGTGCCTGGGGTCCGTTCGGACCTCGACGTGCTGCCGCATGTAGGTCAGCTTCCCTTCCATCCGGGTACCAAGCCAATCCCCCAGCCGGACCATCTCGGGACGAGGGAGCGCAAGGCACAGGCCGGCATCGTCGAATCCCAGCTTCCGGGCTCCCCGACAAAGGCTCGCTCCCAGCTCTCCCCACTCCAGGCGACTGCTCATTGATCCACCGTCGACCATCGACCATTCCCCGGGTGGCGAAATCAAGTTGCACCCAGGCCGCAGGCCACCTACAGTATCACCGGGCCGGTTCGAAGGAAATGACCTGTGTCGTCCCGGCCGTGCCGACAGGAATCCCCCCTGTCCCTGTGCAGGTGCTCATGTCGAACCTCAGTCTGGCAGGATTCACCTTTGCCGGCGAGTCGGTTGCCGGAATCGGAACGGCCATTGCCGTTCGGGAGCTGCGCCTCTGCTTCGATCTGGGCCACCTGTGCCCCGCGGTGCTCTCCTCCCCCAACATCTTCCTCAGCCACGCGCATACGGACCACTGCGGCGAGGTGATGAACTACCTGGCCACCCGGGCGCTCGAGAACCGGGACCTGGCCACGCTGTTCGTCCCCCCGTCCATGGCAGCCCCGCTCGCAGCGCTCCTCTCCGACTGGCAGAAGATGTCGGCATCGAAGTTCGACTACCGCATCGTCATGGCCTGCCCCGGTGCCCCGCTCCCCTTGCGCTCCTCCATCACGGTGACCCCGTTCGAGCTGAGCCACTTACCGGAAACGCAGGGCTATCTCGTCGAGGAATCGGTCCGCAAGCTCAGGCCCGAGTTCCGCCACCTTTCGGAGGAGGAGATCGTGCAGAAAAAGGGGTTGCCCGACTTCGACCGCATGTTCGAGATCCGCTGCCGCCCCCTCGTGACCTTCGTCCCCGACACCCTGCCGGAAGGGCTCGACTCGCTGCCCGAGGCAGCCTGGAGGTCCCGCGTCCTGTTCGTCGAATCCTCGTTCCTGGACGACCGCAAGCCGATCGAGGCGGTGCGCAAGGGGCGGCACCTTGTGCTTGATGACATCGCGGCCCGGCTGGACCGCTTTGAAGGGGAGCACCTCGTGCTGTTCCACTTCAGCCGGATCTACGCCCCGGACGAGATCGAGGCCCTGGTAGCGTCCAGGCTTCCCGAGCACCATCGCAACAAGGTGGTCTGCTTCATCACTCGTTGAGGTTGAGGTTCAGGTTGGTCACCTGCCCCTTGTAGACCGTGAACTTGATCCCTCGGACCTTGTCGCTGCCTGCTTGCTTCAATCGGGCTACGTGCACCCCCGGCCCCAGCTCCAGCCCGTTGACCGGCGTCTCCCGCCCGAGCGGCACTCCGTCGATCTCCACTTCGGCCTGGGGGAACGTGCGCAGGTTCAACAGGCCCAGCTCACTCTCGGGCTGCACGAGGTCCCGGTAGCGGACGACCCCGGTCCGCCCTTCCACGAAGCGCCTCAGCTCCTCCAGGATCGTGGCGTAGCGGGTATCCTCCAGCAACTCCGCCCCGCGCACCACCAGCGTGTTGCTCCGCCCCTTCCAGCCGGCCTCGACCCGGAACGTCAGCCCGAACGGAACGTCGACAGAAGCGTCCTTCAAGTCGAGCAGGCCGGTCCCGTCGAGCAGGGTCATCAGCTCGTCCCCTTCGGCCGCAGGTGCGACGGATACCCGGTTGTCATACACCGGGACATACGGATACTGCTTCGTCTGCCACACGACCCAGCCGCCATCGATGCGGCGCATGCCGAGCTGCACCGAGTGGAACGGAGACCCCCCGGCCTCGAGCGTCACCCGGACGTGATCGAACCAGTATTCGGGCTGGGCCTGGACCGCACCGGACCCGCACAGGAGCACAGCGGCCACGACCAGAGCCGGCCATGGACTGCATGTCCTGCCTCGTCCGCTCGACTTCTTCTCGCTCAGAGCCATCGGGAATTCCTCCACGGTTTCCGTCCGCCCGGGATCACGACTTCCGCGTCCGCACGGATACCACGCAGTCAGTGCCCATTCGCCTCATCCACTCGACCTCGTACCGAGGCAGGGTGGACAGGACGTCGGGCAGCTCCGCCGCCACCGAAGACCGGCCGGATGACCCGATCACGAGCGGGGCATGGATAGCCACGAACCGGTCCACCAGGCCGCTGGTCAGCATCGCGCCCCCCAGCTTCCCTCCCCCCCCCCCCAGGGGCCTCGACACCCCCATCCGCCCCAGCCGCACGAGCACGTCGGCCAGATCCACATCCCCTTCCTCGCCCGGCTCCGCCCCTGAACCGCTGCCAACCGATCCGCCGTCCCCCTCACTGGCAGCGGCCGGCGGGCCAATCCGCTCCACCCGCACCCCCTGCGACTCGAGCTGCCGACGGAGCGCATCCGGAAGCAGCGGCCCGCAGAACAGCACGGTGGGCCAGCGCTCCTGATCCTGGAAGACCCTGGCAGCGGGCGCCAGATCCCTGCCCGAGCTGACCACCACCCGCAGCGGCTTCGTGTCCGGGCGAACCAGGCGCACGGTGAGGCTCGGGTCATCCCCCCGCACTGTCTCCCCGCCGACGAGGATCGCGTTGCACTCCCGGCGAAGCCCATGCACGAACCGCGCCGTCTCGCTCCCCGAAATCCATCGCGCATCGCCGCTCCCGGTGGCGATGCGGCCGTCGAGCGACATCGCCAGCTTCAGGGTCACGAACGGAATTCCGGTGGTGATGAACTTGAAGTAGGCATCATTGAGTCGTCGACAACGCTCCTCCTCCACTCCGACCAGCACATCGAGCCCGGCTTCACGAAGCTTTGCGACCCCGCGGCCACGCTCCCTCGGATTGGGGTCGAGGCACCCGACGACGACCCTCTTCACACCGGCCTGGACAACCCTTCCCACGCACGGAGGGGTCCGCCCGAAGTGCGAGCACGGCTCCAGCGTGACCACCAGGTCCGCCCCGGCAGCGGCCGCCCCCGCCCGGTCCAGAGCCATCACCTCGGCATGGGCCTTCCCGACCTGGACGTGATACCCGGACGAAATCACCTCGCCGTCCCGCACGACCAGGGCACCGACCAGGGGGTTCGGTCCGGTTCGACCATACCCCCGGACGGCCTGGCGCAAGGCCTGCCGCATCAGCCCGGCCCACCCGTCGCTCATTCCCCCTCACCACTCAGCTCGTTGAGCAGCTTCTTGAACTCGTCGATACTCCGAAAGTCCCCGTAGACACTCTGGAAACGGACGCATGCAACCGGGTCCACACGGGCCAGGAACTTCACCGCTTCGTTTCCGATCTCCTGGGTCGTCACCTCCCGGGACACATTCTCGGACAGCCGGCGCTCCAGGTCGTCCAGGAATGCCTCGATCTCATCCTCACGGACCCGGCGCTTCCAAGTCGCCCGGAGCAGCCCGTTACGCACCTTCTGCCGCTCGAAAGGCACCCGACCGCCGTCCCGCTTCACCACCACGGGCAGGCGGAGCTCCAACCGTTCGAAAGTCGTGAACCGGTGGCCGCATCCCCCTTCCGTCGTGTCGCACAGCCGGCGACGGCGGATCTCCTCCCCGCCTCGGACTTCCCGGGAATCCACCACCTTCGTGCTCGGACACTTGCAGTAAGGACAACGCATCAGCTTCCCCTCTCTTCCAGCTCCGAAACCTGATCCAGCCGACGCTGGTGCCGTGCCTCAAACGGAGTTTTCAGCCACACCTGCACCAGCTCCCAGGCCAGCTCGGTCGCAAGAAGGCGCCCGCCAAGGCACAACACGTTGGCATCGTTGTGCTGGGCCGCTAGCCGGGCCGTCGTCTCGTCATGCACCAGGGCCGCCCGGATCCCTTTCACCTTGTTTGCCGCTATGCTCACGCCGATTCCGGTCCCGCAGACCAGCACCCCCCGCTGGCATCGCCCCTGCGCCACCTCGCAGGCCACGCTGGCCGCATACAGCGGGTAATCGACGCTGGCCTCGCCATCGGTCCCGAGGTCCACGACGTCATGGCCTGCGGCCCGAAGCTTCCCCAACAGCTCCCGCTTGAGCCCGAATCCGCCATGGTCACTTCCCACCGCGATCCTCATGTCCCCCCCTCGAAGAGCCGGACAACAACGGACCCGCCTCGTCGGCATGCGCCCCGAGGAACCTGGCCCGGCTGCCACCCGTCGGGCCGCTCCGGACCAACCGGCTCAGATCTGGCGCAACACCTCGGCCACGTCATCTCCGTCCAACCGGATCCCGTGAACCCCCTTGCACTGGGCGCTCCGCCCCGGAACCTCGGCTCCCCGGCAGGACAGAAGCCGCCCCTTGCGGGTCCCGATCAGGAGCCCCGTCCCGTCCGAGCAGGCAGCGGCACCGACCACCGGGGTCCTCCACAGCAGCCGGCCGAGACTGGCCCCCTTGCGCACCGGGATCTCCTCACTACGCAGCCTCAGCAGGAACCCGGACCGCCCCAGCAGCGCCAGGTCTTCCCCGTCGGCAAGCCCGACCACTTCCAGCACCTCGGCACCACCGTCCGTCCCGCGCAACCGGATGTGCCCCATGGACCCCCGGGACGAGAGCTTCCACGCATCCCGGGAAAACGCCACCCCTCGCCCCTGCCGCGTGACAAGGGCCACCCGAGTTACCCTCGTTCCCAGCACGGAGGCCGCGCACACCTCGTCCCCCTCGGCCAGCCGGATCACCGGAAGCCCTTCCTTGCGCACCCGCCTCACCTGCGCCAGCGAGAGGAGCTTGAGCAGCCCCCGCCGAGTGGCCATGGCCAGCACACCTTCCCGATCGTCCAGCGAGACCAGGCACAGCGGCCGTCCCGTCCTCCGGCTCACCCCCATCTTCTGCCCGCCGTTCACCGAAGCGGACGAGAACGACACGAACGGCACCTCCTCCGGTGCCACCGGGACCAGCGTGCCGTCGGACCAGAGCAGCGCAGGCCGCGGACAGCCGGTGCAGCTCCACGCCGACTTCAGCTTGCTGACGTCCGACAGGAAACGCCCCTTCCCACCGCGGCCCGTCGTCGCCACCTCGGCCAGGAGCTGTCTTGACAGGACGTTGCGCCCCCATGCCAGGTACAGCAGCGGCTGGCCGCTGAGCCACTCCGAAAGCCCCTTGCGGAACGCGGCAAAGCTGCCGAACCGCCACCGGACCGCCTCGCCCAGGTAAGGACTGACTTCTGCCAGCTCCTCCTCCGTGCCAAACCCGGTGACCGTGCCAGCAAGCTCGAGCACCTGGCTGAACAACGTGTTATCCGGAACCCGGCGGTCCTTCAGCGCAAGCTCCGGCCGTATCCCAAGCTCCCGCCAGGCAGCGTCCATGCCGCCCAGCTCCCGGACCAGCGCCGTGGCCGTGCGGGGCACCTCCAGGACCAGTGCCTCCAGGGTCACCGGCCCTCCCTGGCCGTAGCGGGCCTGCAGCTCGTCCAGCACGTGCTTGCGGGTCAGCGGGCCACCCACCTCCGCCTTCAGTGCCTCCGCCAAGGCCACGGAATACGTGCCGAACCTCGTGCGGAGCCGGAAATGGAGGTCTTTGTGGCGACGGCGCAACGAGTCCTCCGCCAGGGCCCCCCGTCGCTCTTCGAGCGCCACCTGGAGCAGCTCCCGCAACAGGGCCTCGTCCTTCTCCGACAGTGGCGGTGGAGCCGCTGCCACCGGCGTCTCCCCACCGAACAGGTCAAGTCCCTTCTTCAGTCCCTTCCGCGCCACGGCTTCCTCCGAATTCGTGCAAGGTCGAGCGCACGCCCCGCCCTCATTTCTTACTCCCCTCGGGTCCCGGCGACTCCCACGGCAGGCACGTCAATCCGCACTTCCTCCCCCTCGCACCCTTCGATGTCGACGGGCAGGAAGCCCATGCTGTCTCCCTTGACGTGCTTCCCTTCGATGATGAGCTCGTGCGCAGCCCCGGGCAAGCCCGGCTCGCTGGTCAGCCCAACGGCCCCGTGGCCGAGCACTTCCGGCACTTCGTTTCCCGAACCGTCCGTGACGACCAGGTCGACCGGATCCCCCTCGAGGTCCTGGACCCAGACGCCGACCCGCAACTCGGCTCCGTCCCAACCAGCGACCTGCACCCCGGTCAGCCGAGGGCAGGAATTGAGCAGCTCGTCACCGCTCCCGCATGCTCCGGCCAGACAACCGAGCACGACTATCCACGACAGCGCCGAAAACCGCACGATCACCCCCCGGGGAGCCCCGCCCCCCCCTCATGAGCGCCCTGATTATAGAAAAGCTTTACTAGAAGTAAAGACGCGTTTCCAGGGAGGGAACTGCCGGGTCAGGCAACCGCTCAGGCCCCAAGCGGCAACAGGTGGGAGCGCACCTCCGCTGCCGTCTGGAACCTCAATGAAAGGTCCTTGTTCAGGCACTTCAGGATGAGCTCGGACAGAGCCTGAGGAACGGCCGGGGACAACTTGGACGGCTCAATTGGGGACGGAGGCCACGTCACGATGGAGGTCTCGGTCGGGTCATACGGGTATCGCCCGGTGAACAGCCGGTACATCAGCACCCCGAACGAGTAGATGTCGGTCCTGGCATCCAGGGGCTTCCCGGCAATCTGCTCCGGAGACATGTAGGACGGAGTCCCCACGATGAACCCGGACCGTACCGAGGCTTCTCCGATGACCTTGGCCAGGCCAAAATCCGTCAGCTTCACCTGTCCGTTGCGGGCAACCAGAACGTTCTCGAGCTTCACGTCCCGGTGAACCACCCCGCGGCCATGTGCATACGACAGCGCTTCCGCCAACTGGACGCAGATGCCGATACGCTGCCGGAAGGTGGGGGGTTCCGGCACCTCCAGCACCTGAAGCAGGTTGACGCCGTCCACAAACTCCATCGTGAGGTAGGGCCTCCCCTCCAGCTCTCCGGTTTCCAGCACGCGCACGATGTTCGGGTGCCGCAGCTCCGAAGCCACCCGGGCCTCCCGCTCGAAATACCGCCTCGCTTCCCCTTCCGGCAGAATGTCCGAGAACAGGAGCTTGAGCGCCAGCTCCTGGCCGTTGCGACGGTCCACCACGTGGAAGATCAACGCATTGCCCCCGCGGCCCAGCCGGCGCACCAGGTGGAACCGATCACTCCGGGGAAACCCCACCGACGACCCGGTGGACCGCCGAGGGCCCTGCCCCGAGGCACTCCCGTGCAACCCGGATGCCTCGAAGACGGAATCCCCGGGAGCCTTGTGCAGCTCGTCCAGCAACGCGTCGATCGGTTCCGACTCGATGCCCGCAGCGATCGCCCGCTCCAGACTGGCCCGCGCCCCGGCCAGGTCCCCGTAAGCCCACTGGAGCTCGACCAGCCGGGCAATCGCCTCGCTGTTCTCCGGGCTGTAGCCCAGGTGCTCCAGGCAGTCGTAGAGAATGGCCACGGCCTCTCCCAGACGCCCCTGGTCCTCCAGGATGCCCGAAGCCAGCATCATTCCCCCTCGATAGGCCGGCTCTGCCGGACGCATCTTCCGGAGTGCGTCGAGGGCCGCAGGAAGCTTGCCGATCTTGCGCAGGATTCGAGCCGCAGCAAGGAAGTCCCCGTCCACGACCAGCTCCGAGGCCGCCTTCTCCCACTGCCCGGCCCTCACCAGGAGGTACGCCGCACGGCGATGCTGTCCCAGGTGCGAGTGCAGCCCGGCAGCGGCTTCCAGCCACCCTCCCTCTTCCAGCACGGCAACGGCTTCCGCAGTACGCCCCAGCCGCTCCAGGATCGTAGCCCCCTTGTCCACCTTCCCGGCGCGAATCCACGTCCGCGCGGCCCGCAGCAGATCCCCCTGGGCCTGGAGACAGGTGGCGGCCCTTTCCAGCAACCTGGCATCGCCGTCCACGCGTCCTGCCAGCTCGGCCGTCTTGTCCGCATCCTTGAGGTCGATATACAGTGACAGGGCGGCCGCCAGGGCCCCCCCCCGCTCAAACATCGCGGCAGCGGTCCTCCGCTCCCCTCCCTGCTGGAAGAGCTCGCCCGCACGAACGTACTCGTGCCCGGAGGCGAGCATCCTTGCAGCCGCCACGCTGTCTCCGGCTGCCACCAGGATCTCCACCGCCAGTGCCTGCTTCCCGTTGGCGGTCAACAGCTCGACGGCCTGCCTGTGTTGACCCCGGCGCACCAGGGCGTCGGCCGCCATTTCCACGGAACCGGCCACCGCAGGAGCGCTCGATGCGGAAACCGTCCCCACCACCAGGTGCTTCCGGCGGCGGTTCACGTACCAGAGCCCCGCCCCACCTCCCAACAGGGTGATGATGATCAGCGCAAGCTCCACCAACAGGACCTCCGTTTGCCATCCCCATGCCGGCCGGAAACCCGCACGGGCCTCCGAGCAAAACCGATTTTACGGACTAAACGCGTCCTGGAAATAGGAAAATAGCGATCATCGTACCTGCATCGGCTCCGGCCCACGTTGGAAGACCGCGAAATCGTTTGAGGCACTGCTCTTGCACGAACTGGCGCTCATTGGCATAATGCGACCGGTCTTGTGGAGGTTGACTCATGCGATTCGTCCTCTTTCCGGTCCTGCTCGCTCTCCTCATCGTTCCCGCTGCGGTGCACGCCACCACGGTCCGGTACCTCGATCTGGAGGGGCTCGTCCGCTCCTCCTCCATGGTCTTCCACGCCACGGTGCTCGAGGTCACTCAGAAGAACCTCGGCACTCCGGAAAAGCTCCGCCTGGTGACCGATGTCTCGTTCCAGGTCCACCGGGTGCTGCAAGGGACCAACCCCGGCCCCCGGTTCGACCTCCGGCTTGGCGGCGGAACCGCGAACGGACACACGCTGGCCATCCCCGGCCAGCCCTGTTTCAAGGAAGGTGAGGAGGTCGTCCTGTTCCTGGAGTTCACCGGACAGGAGCTCGTCGTCAACGGCATGAGCCAGGGGGTGTTCCGCATCCAGCGCGACCCGGCTGGCCTGCCCACGGCCCACCGCGACACCACCGGGCTGTCAGTGTTGGGACGGGAGGGAGGGAACGGGCCCCTGGAACCGGGGAAACCGGAGCAGCCGCTCCCCCTGGATGACCTGTTCCGCCGCATCCACGACCTCCAGGCCCGCTGAGGTGCCCCCCATGAAGCGCATCGCGACCAATTCCCATCTCCTCCCGGTTCTGCGACTCGGCCTGGCCTTCCTGCTCCTGCTGTCGGCAGGCCCGGCTCTGGCATTCAGCATCAGCACCGCGGGCGGCAACCCGGTCAAGTGGAGCGTCCAGGAGGTCCCCTACGTGCTGGACAAGGACGGCTGGTCCGGAATCCAGGACAGTTCGGATCTCAACGCAGTCGTGGCCTCGTTCAACGACTGGCAGGCCGTAACCTGTGCGTTCCTGACATTCAAGCAGGCCGGAACCACCTCCGTCACATCGGTCCTGTCCACCGGGGCTGAAAGCAACGGCCAGAACGAGCTGATCTGGAAGGAAGGCTACTGGCCCTACGGCGCCAGCGTGCTCGGAGTGACCTCTCCCCTCTACAACTTCAGCGGCACGATCGTCGAGGCGGACATCGCCTTCAACGGGACGATCTCCTGGAACACCAAGGGGAACACCTGGTACTCCATGGACGTGAAAAGCGTCGCCATCCACGAGATCGGCCACCTGTTCGGGGTCGGCCACAACCTCCAGTTCGACGAGTCGGACCCGCCCACGATGGCCCCGTACGTCGATCCCTACGGAAAGAGCGCATCCCTCCACCAGGATGACAAGAACGGGATCTGCTTCCTCTATCCGCAGACTCCCTACACCTGCTCGACCGATTCCCAGTGCCCCTACGTCATCACCGAGGATTCCCAGGGTGAGGAGTTCTACGCATCCAAGTACAAGTGCCAGGGCGGGAGCTGCACCCCTCAGACCAGCTCCGGAAAGGGAGAGCTGGGCGCAACCTGCAACTCCGATTCCGACTGCAAGAGCCCTTACTTCTGTGTCAAAACCCAGCAGGGATTCTGGTGCGCCGACTGGTGCTCGGTCACCCAGCAGGATTGCCCGCAGGGGTTCGGATGCTACCCGGTCGAAGGGGAAAGCCAGGGGGTCTGCTTCGAAGTCGCCGGGACCAAGACCTTTGGAGAGGACTGCTACTTCGCTGCCGAGTGCCAGAGCCCGTACTTCTGCCTCTCCGGCTTCTACTACTGCTCCAAGTACTGCACCGACATCGACGGCGGAACGGGTTGCCCGCTCGGCTTCACCTGTGTCGAGTACACCGGAGGCAAGGGGGCCTGCCTCAAGGGCAGCGTCGCCAAAAAGGAAAACGGCCTCCCCTGCGAGACCGGCAGCGAGTGCAAGTCCGGGCTCTGCTTCCCCGACTTCCTCTCGCAGAAGAAGTACTGCCGTGACCAGTGCAACCCCCTCTCCGGCGGCTGCCCGACCGGCGGGAAGTGCATTCCAGTCCCCGGCGATCCGTCCGGCATCCACGGCGGCTGCGTGCCGCTCTCACGCCTCCCCGAGAAGAAGGACGGGGTGCCGTGCGAGGCTAGCTGGGAGTGCCAGAGCGCCTACTGCTACTTCGATTCGGAGCTGGGCACCTCGGCATGCCGGATGCTCTGCAACCCGGCCAATCCCTCCTGCCCCGCGGGCCTGACGTGCATGCAGGTCGGCATGCTCGGAGCCTGCCTCCCCGCTCCCGACCCGCAACCCGAGGGCTCCTGGTGCCAGCACCACAACGAGTGCCTCAGCGGCTACTGCGCCCCGCTGCCCGGCGTGGACAAGAAGTTCTGCCGGGCCGCCTGCTCCGGCCAGGCGAGCTGCCCCCAGGGGACCGAGTGTGTGTTCTATGACGGTCAAGCCACGGGGCTGTGCATGCCCGCGGGAAAGGGGATCGGGCAGACCTGCTTCTCCTCGATGGAGTGCACGACGCAGATCTGCTGGTCGGCATCCGGCTCTGCCGTGTGCCTGGCCCCCTGCCTCCAGGGCATGTGCGCCGCGGGCTTCGTGTGCAACACCGGCTCCCCGTATGGGAGCGTCTGCATCAGCCAGGAGGGCTCGTTCCCGGTCGGGGCATCGTGTACCGCCAACGAGCAGTGCGGAAGCAAGGTGTGCATCGCGGGCCTCTGCCGGGAAGCTTGCCTAGTGCTCGCACCGGCCTGCCCGGCAGGCTTCGGATGCATCCCGCTCAACGATGGCCCCGAGGGCGGCTGCATCACCCCCGGAGCGGCCAAGGAAGGGGCCGCCTGCAACAGCGATTTCGAGTGCGTCACCCTGCTGTGTGTGGATGACGGGAAGGGCCGCAAGTGCCGCGTCCCGTGCGATTCGGCCAAGCCCGTGTGCGGCTCCAACCGCCAGTGCGGCCCGGTGCAGGAGCTGACCGGCATGTCGGTCTGCCTGCCCAAACCCACGCAGGAAGAACCCAAGCCGGGAGACGAAAACGAGCCTGGGGACAAGACGCCGGGGGCGTCCGGATGTGCAGCGGTCAGCACCGCCCACCGCTCCGCGGCGCCTGCCGCAGCGTTGCTGGCTGCACTTGTCGTCGTCGTCGCTGCGCTGAGAATGCGAAGGCGGGCCAGGACCGCGTGCCGGGAAGTTTGAATAGGCCTTTGCCAGTGCCCGTCTCGGGGCCGCTTTTCCCGTCCCGGACGGCAACTGAAACGAGGTGAAACCATGATGCGCTTCCGCTTTGCCCCGCTCGCACTCCTGCTGGGGCTCCTGATCCTACCCGACCTGGCAGTCGCACAACCGGTCGCCCATTCCGGCTATCATCGCCGGAAGCCGGGGCGCAGCACCTGGGCCCCGGTCCCGCGTCCCCGCAGGGAATCTGCAACCAACCGCCTGGGCGTCTACATTGGCGGCGGACTGGTGGCGGACTACCTCGTCGACAGCGGAAACGACCTCACCAGGTTCATCCGTACCGGATGGGGCGGAGACCTCTTCCTCGGACTGCGGCTCAGTCCCAAGTTCGCCCTGGAGCTCGGCGGCAACATGTCGTTCCACGACACCGACCCCAATCTCCAGCCGCACTATGACCAGGCCATCCTGTCGGGCCTGACGCTCGACCTCAAGTACTTCCTCTTCCCCGATTCCGTGCGGATAGAGCCGTTCCTCCAGGGAGGGGCCGGCTTCTACAACGTATCCGAGGAAGGGCTCGAAGGACGGGAGATGACCGGCGGCGGCTGGCACGCCGGCGGCGGGCTCGAGCTGCGCCTCTCCAAGTCGCTCGGGCTCGGTGCCCGGGTCCTTTACAAGGGTATGTACATGGACAACGGCACGGAGCTGGAACCGGCCACTCGCAGCGTCTACCTCAACCACCTGTCCGGCGACCTCAGCGTCTCCCTCCACTTCTGATTCCGTACCCGGGGTGTTGTCATGCTCGAAATCAAGCGAATTGCTGTGGCCCTTCTCCTGGCACTCCTCGCGGGGTGCGGAAATGGCAGCGAGCCGTCCGGGCCGCAGTACGACTTCACCCTGAAAGGCTCCGTCCTGCTGCCGGCACCGCTGGCAGGAGCCCGGCTGGACGTGTACCGCCTCGGCTCGGGCGGCCACGAGAAGCGGCTGGGGGGCGGAGTTGCCGGCGACCAGGGCGCCTTCTCGGTGGACCTCGTCGGCATCCGGGAAGGGGATTTGCTGCTGGTGCGTGCATCTGGAGCGGAGGCCTGGTGGCATGACGCTGCCTTCGACAGCGAACGCCATCTCGGCGAAGGGCACACGCTGGAAGCTGCGTTCCTGTTCGACGTGTCGGCCCAGGACGAGGTGCTCGTCGTGGACCCGTTCTCCACCCTGTCCGCAGCACTGGCCAAGGCCTACTCCCGGGAGCACAAGAAGCACGGTCTGGCCAATGGAGCCTGGGCCACGGTGTTGCCCGTCGCTGCGGACCGCCTCGGACAGCACCTCCTTTCCGGAGCCCCGCCCGAGCTGGGCCGAACCGTCCCGGAGGTTCCGGACAAGGAGTATGCCGGAGCCGTGGCCGGGAAAGCGGCACTCGCTCTGGCACAGCTCGGCCTGTCCCGCCTCGGGAACGGTTGGTGCCCTGACAGCGACACGGCGCTCCAGGACCTGACGGCTGCGCTGGTCGCAGACGCAGCGGACGGAGTGCTCGACGGCTCGGGGCCGATGCCGGACAAGGAATCCCCCGGACAGCTCTTCGTCTGCGGGAACCCCCTGTCTGCAGATACGCTCCGGTTCGACCTGGCCGAGGCCGTGCACTCGTGGGTGGCATGGACGGAACGCAAGGCCCTGGCCGCAGAGCTGGGACGACGCTCCGGGATGTACGACAGCCTGGCGCTCGACGACGGGCCTCTGTTCGGAGGACTCCCCGGTCACCTGTTCGACCCCCTCGATCCCGTGTTCACGCTGGCCCAGGAGTCTCCTGAAGCGGGAAGCCTCATCTGCGCCCCGGCCAAGCTCCGGATCCTGGTCGTGGACGACCACTCGATGACCGAGGTGGTTCGGCTCTCCCCAGACCCCGACGCGTTCCCATTCCAGGTCGCTCTGGACAGGGTCGAAGGAAAGGCGACCGTCGAGCTCGACCTCAACCCGGACGAGGCCCAGGGCACCAGTTACCCCAAGGCGCACTTCATCTTCCGTGCCGTGGATTCAGTCGGCAACGTGACCGAATTCCAGGCCTCCTACCGGTTCGACCGGGATGCCCCTGTGTTCCAGTCGATTGCTCCGGACCCGGAGGGCTGCATCCCCGATGCCCCGGCCACCTTCACAGCGGACGTGGCGGACGCCCCCTCAGAGGAAGTGCAGTCCGTGCTCATCCACCTCGACGGAACCGAGAAGCCGTGTCTGCTCCGGGAGGACGGAAAGTGGGACTGCCCCGCCGACGGGTTCCAGGACGGAACCCCGGTGAAGCTCGAGGCCAGGGATGCGTGCGGAACCAGCACCATCCTGGAAGCGACGGGCTGCCTGGATGCCGCTCCGCCCGTGGTGGAATTCTCCCCCCCAGACGGTAGCTGGTATTCTCCGGCCAACGCCACGGGGAAGGTCTCGGTGACCGATGACAAGGGGGTGGCCTCGGTGCAGGTCGAAGGTCCGCTCGGAAACCTCGAGTGCACCTCGGAGTGCACCCTGGACATCCCCCTGCCCGACAGCGACTCCCCGCCGGTGACGGTGAGCGTGACCGCCGTCGATGTCGCAGGACGGGAAACCAAGGCCTCGGTGCTCTGGAAGCTCGATGCCGGAGAACCGCTGCTGTCGGTCTCCTCCTCCCAGAAGATCCACCCACCGGCATTGTCCGTGTCACTGCTGGTCACCGTCTCGGATGCCGAAAGCGGCGTTGCGTCGGTTGCAGTTCAGGGCGGAGGGGCGGAATGGACCGTCGCCGGGTCATCCGGAGACGACTACGTCGCGGTCGGCAAGTTCGAGGCAGTACCCCTGGAGGGGTTCATGCCCCTCGTGCTCCTGGCCCAGGACGCAGCCGGCAACGAGGCAAGCCTCAACTTCGCCATCTGGCTCGATGCCACCCCCCCGGAGATCGAGATCATTCCGACGGTCTTCCAGGACGAGGCGAAGGCAACGGCCAGCTACGACCAGGTGACCGGCGAAGTGAAATATGATCTGTCCGGGACCGATCCGGTCAGCTTCGATGCCGGTTCCTGTGCGGTGGCCTGCCCGGAATTCACTCGGTTTGCGTCGCGCCTTCCGGACGTCGATGGTGTGCCCGTGAACTTGCAGAACGCCCCGCGTCTCAATCTGATGGTAGCGGATGACTGTGCGCCTGCGGAATTCGCTTCGCAGTTGACCGTGATCGCCGCCTTCTACCGGGGAGAGACCCTGCTCAATGAAGTGCTCTACCCTGCGATGGGCTGTGAACCGATGCCGACGTTCGTCCCCTTCTTCCTCGGGATGTTCACTGAAACACCGCCGGCCGAGTTCTCCTTTGCTGAGGAGCTGTTGCCGAACCGGCTGGTCGTCGAGGTCATCGACGTGGCGGGCAATGTTGCCAGCCTCGACCTCGACTTCGTCATGCATGTCCGTCCGCCCCCGCTCTTCGTGGTGGACGTGCCGGCCCCCGAGTGGCCTTCGGACACGCTGGCCGCAGCCTGCATCCCGGGGACGACCGACCTGCACACGCTGGTCGAGTCTCCGGCCGTTCTGGCAGCGAAGAAGCTGGTCAATCCCACACCGGTCGCAGCGATCGCAACGCTGTCCCAACAGCCGGTGGAAAAGGTGGAAACGCTCGCGTCCCGGGTCTACCTGTCCCACGACGGGGCCTGCACCGGGGCCTGCCCGACCGGCCAGTGCAAACTCCAGGCGCCGCCTCCCGCCGACAAGCCGTGCGGCCCGGCCTCCCAGTTTGCCCCGGCACCGTGGTGGGGGGGGACCCTGTTTGCCGCTGTCCATGCGGTCCCGCCGCTGGCGGAAACACCCAACCCGCTGCCCGAGGGGATCGAGCTCCAGATTCCGGCGGGCGGAGAGATCCGGTTCGACCTCCGGACCCGCTACGGCGACGAGGGCTTCTCACTGCCCGCCCCCGTCTCCGTGTCTGCCCCGGACGGAGCCCCCGCCTCGGCCTACGTGCTGTCGGATGACACGTGGTTGGCCTCGTGCACCTGGAATGCGGGTCTGCCTCCAAAGCCCACCTGCTACGACGTTGCCGAAGTGCTTGCAGCGTTCAGCTCCGCTCCGTCCAAGGCCGCCCTTGGCCTCACAGTGCGTACCCCCGCCGGAACGGACGAGGAGCTCCAGGTTCTCCAAACCCCCTGGAAGCCGGTCGTGTGGGTGCCCGATTTCGCGCTCGAGTACAGTCCGTTCTGACGCAACGCGGCCCGTCGCTTACGCTCCGGGTGGTGTTGCGGACTGGGCAACCCAGAAGCGGACTGGGCAACTCAGAAATAGAGGCCGAAGCCGAGGTTCCACTCGAGGCGATCGTTGTCGAACCCCTCCGCAATGTCGGAGGGAACATCAAAGTAGTGGCGCATGCCGGCCATCAGCTCGATGGAGAAGCGTTTGGCGAGGAAGACCAGCACGCCCCCGCCGCCGAATGCGCTCCACAAGGACAGGGACCGGTCGTTGACCCCCTTGCCCTCCTGCGTGTAGTGGAGCCAGCTCCCCTCCCCCGCCAGGAACGGCAGGACCGCCTCGAGGTCGAACGGGAAGTAGCGCAGGTAGAGGCTCACGTCATGCTGGTACACGTCGTACTGGTAGTGGTCGTACTCCTGCCACTGGAACTGGTAGCGCACCCCGGGCATGAGCCCGTCAATGACGAAGTAGCCGAAACCGGCCCCCACCGCAGCCGAGTCGCTCCCGAGCCCGCCGCCCAGCGATACCGAGAAACGCCCCTGCGCCACCGGGCTGTCCGGCGAATGCGCCGCGGCACGCCCCGGCCCGAGCAGAAGTGCCCCGCACGTCAACGCAAGCATCAGACCGAGCACCGGCGACCATCGACCAAAGCCTGCCCCGAGCGGCCTGCCCTGAGTGAAGCCGAAGGGAGTCGAGGGGACCATTGACCATGGCCGCAGGGCCTGGGCCAGCAAGGTTCTTTCCTGGCTCACCGCCCCCTCCCCCCACTGGCCGTCACCAGCGGTTCCGAAAGCCCTGCCTCCTGGCGGAAACGGATGACCCCCGCCCGGAAATCGTCGGGCACTCCGATGGTGGCCTTGGCATCATAGTCGTAGCAGACCTGGATGGATCTGGCCCGGGCGTAGACCGTGCCCCCGGAAGCATCGGTCAGGAGATAGGTGAAGGTGAAGCTCTTGCGCCCCCACTCGGGAATCCCGATGCGGCAGACCACGCTGTCATTGAGCGTCACGGGGGCCACGTAGTCGATTTCGATCCTCGCGATGATGAAGCGGAACGACCGGGCCGACAGTTCCTTCTTCGTCATGGTCCGGACGTACTCGACACGCCCCCGCTCCAGGTAGGTCAGGTAGACCGCGTTGTTCACGTGACCCAGCGGATCCATGTCCCGCCACCGCACGTCAATGGGTACCGCCACCTCGAAACCGGCCTCGCACATGTCCCCTCCGTCGCAACCCGACGAGCCACAAAACACGCGCTTCAGCATAGCACGGTTCCGCTGTGGGCCCGACCGAAAAAAAGAAATTGAACCGGTCGGATTCCGGGTGTAGATTCCGCCGCTGTGACCGAAACGGTAGCCCCACGTGGGTCGTTTCCCTAGCTCCCACTTGAAGGAGGAGACACGATGCGGAAGGTCCTGGTCAGTTTGCTTGGGTTCGTTCTCATGTCGGTGGTTCCGGGCACGTTGCTCGCCGAAGATCCCGATGCGCCGGATCTGAAGGTGAAGCTGCTGGTCCAGGGGCAGGCCCAGTTCACGGAAGATGCCAACGTCACCAAGGACGGGTGGGACAACGAGTTCTTCGTGCGCCGGGCCCGTGTCATCCTGACCGGCAAGGTCAACAAGTGGATCAACTTCTTCTACGAGACCGAGAACGCCAACATCGGCAAGAACGGCAGCTTCGGCGACTTCGTGTTCACCCAGGACGCGTATGTCGAGTTCGCCATGTACAAGGAGCTCAAGGTTTCGGCCGGCATGCTCCTGCTCCCGTTCTCGCACCACAACCGCCAGGGTGCGACGTCGCTGGCCGGGCTCGACTACCACAACGTGTTCTCCGGCAAGTTCATCACCGACAAGGTGTGGCGGGACGTGGGCGTCGAGGCCCGCGGCATCCTGTTCGACATGCTTGACTACCGGGTCGGCGTGTTCAACGGGCTGCGAGGGACCGACATCTCCAAGCAGGGTGGCGTCACCCTCAACCCGGACGACATGCCCCGTTTCACGGGCCGTCTGGCCGTCAACTTCTTCGACGTCGAGGATGCGTTCTTCTACGGCGGGACCTACCTCGGCACGAAGAAGGTGCTGAGCATCGGCGGCGGGCTCGACGTCCAGCCCGATGCCGTGCTCGACGCCAAGGGTGAGCTCGGCCTCTACAAGGCATTCACCGGCGACGTGTTCGCAGACTACCCGCTCAACGAGACCATGGGCATCACCGGTCAGCTCGGGTACGTGTACTTCGACCGCGGGTACGACCAGGCATCGACGGACGTGTTCGACGCAACGACGGGCAAGACGACCAAGGCCTTCGCCGATACCTTTGCCAAGAACGCTGGCACGGGCATGGGCGCGTTCGGTGAAGTCGGATTCCGCTTCGAAGTCCTCAAGGTCCCGTTGATGCCGATCGTGGGCGGCGAGTGGTACAACTCCGACGTGGACGGCAAGGACATCACGAACATCCGGGCCGGCGTCAACATGTTCCTCAAGGGGCACAACGCCAACCTTAAGCTCGAGTATGCCAACCTGGGCTTCGAGCTGCCCAAGAAGGATGCGGCAGGCAAGGTCACCGGCTGGGAGAACGATTCGGCCAACCAGGTCACCCTCCAGGCACAACTGCTGTTCTAGTCCGATCGCCGGGGAGGCGTGGGACAGTTCTCCTGCGGCGCATCCACTGTGCTTCACCGGGGAGCGGCCGGCTCTCTGTGGAACCATCCGTACAGGGCAGGCACCACGTAAAGGTTCAGGGCCGACGTGAAGGCTAGCCCGCCCAGGACCACGGCCGCCAGCGGGCGCTGTA
>Ga0233425_10001687_pt1 | contig 47700 bp, 39 predicted proteins | sample Watercolumn_Towu_2_FD_181712 | JGI IMG/M metagenome (GOLD analysis project Ga0233425, IMG submission 181712) | Freshwater microbial communities from Lake Towuti, South Sulawesi, Indonesia - Watercolumn_Towuti2014_140_MG | ecosystem: Environmental > Aquatic > Freshwater > Lake | place...
TGTGAAATCGACCAAGTCGGAGAAGGATTTCTACATTACGATTACCGAAAGCAAGCGTGTCGGAGAGGAAGAATACGAAAAGCACAAGATCTTCCTCTACAAAGAAGATTTCGAGAAATTCCGTGACGCTCTGGATGAAACCGTAGAATATGTCCAAGGTAAGCTACTTGTGCATGCAGAGCCGGGAAATGTTGAAGTTGTGGCCGAGCGGGAGGCTTGACGGCCGCGGTGTTCCTGCATTTGACTTGAAAGCCCACGTACACGAGGTGCGGGGGCTTTTTTTTCTCCGCCAGCTGAGTGATCAGGGCGCCTGAGTTTTCGCTTGACTATCAGGCACCTTCTGGTTATATTTTTACCGCTTTTTTGCAGAAAATGGTCTAAATCCTTCGAAAACCGGTGCATTCCGGAGTCTGAAACGACTGTTTTCCAAGCATTCAGCCGGAGAGGGGGGACGGTGAGCGTTCTCAGAATCAACATCTCGAAGTTGCCCGAGGGCACTCACCAGCGTTCGCTCGAGGCAACGGCCGAGGAAGTTGGCCTTGATTCACGTTTCTCGAAGGATGTGCGGGTCGAGGCGACCCTCGAGAAGACCAGCCGCCAGCTCCTGCTCCGCGTCGACACGAAAACAGGCGGCGTTTTCACCTGTGATCGGTGTCTCGAAGATTTTGAGAAGGAAGTTTCGTCGACCTATCACGTTGTGTATGTATCGGATGGTACGCCCGACGGCGTTGACCAGGAGGAAGTTCAGATCCTGCCGCCCGAGGCAAACACAATCGACATAGGCGAGGATGTCCGTCAGTTCACAGTTCTCTCATTGCCTATAAAGTTGCTCTGCCGGGAGGATTGTGCAGGTCTCTGTCCGACGTGCGGGACGAACCTGAACAAGGATGTATGCCGGTGCGAAAAGGTGAAGATCGATTCGCCCTTGTCCGGGCTTCAGAAATTTTTGAAAAACTAGAAAACTTATCGCTCTATAGCTCGAGGTTTCAGCAATGCCAAATCCAAAACGACGCCACTCAAAGACCCGCGGGCGAAAGCGCCGCACTCATTACAAAGCGACTGCGCCTGCGACCGCTGAATGCCCGAATTGCCACGAGCAGAAGCTGCAGCATAGAGCCTGTCCGAATTGCGGCTTCTACGATGGTCGTTCGATCATCATTCCTAAAGAGTCCTAGGGTACTCGGAACGAGCTGAGGATCCCGCTTTGTCTTGGACAAAGCGGGATTTTGCCTCTGTAGGAGGAGTTCCGGGAAACCGGTCCCTGTCACCATAAAGCCCCGAGTCTATTCACGCACCGGAGAGTACAAATCCGTTGGCTCAACGACTACGAGTTGTACTGGACGCAATGGGTGGAGATTTTGCGCCTGCTCATGAAGTTGCCGGCGCCATCGAAGCCCTTCGTCTGGGAAAGAATGGTTTTGAGGTGATCCTCGTCGGCAGGGAAGCCGAGATCAGCGAACAGCTCAAACGGCACAATTCCGAGGGTCTGCCCATCAGCATCGTACATGCCGATGAGGTGATCACGATGGATGATCCTCCGACGGCGGCGTTGAAGCAAAAGAAGAATTCCTCGCTTGCTGTCGGGATGCAGCTCCACAAAGAAGGCAAAGCGGACGCATTCTGCAGTGTCGGGAATACAGGAGCGGTTCTTTCGGCCTCGACGCTGATCCTGGGCCGTATCAACGGCGTGAGCCGGCCGACGATCGCCGCGTTCTTTCCGTCGGAAAAGGGTGTCTGCATTCTCGTCGATGCCGGAACAAACGTCGATTGCCGTGCCCAGCACCTGTATGAGTTCGCAGTGATGGGTGCGATGTATTCAAAGAAAGTGTTCAAGCACGAAAATCCCACGGTGGGATTGCTGAATGTAGGGGAGGAGAAGAAAAAGGGGACGGAGGCCGTTCAGGAAGCGTATGCGCTTCTCGAACGGAGTTCGTTGAATTTCATCGGGAATGTTGAAGGGCGGGACATCCTTAAAGGAACGTCCGAAGTCATTGTTTGTGACGGGTTTGTCGGAAACGTCATTCTTAAGTTCGGGGAAAGCGTCCCCAGGTTCCTGAAAAGCAAGCTGAAGCAATATGCGGCTGGAAACCTCTTCCGGACGCTGCTGATCGGTGCCGCGCGAGGTTCGCTGCGGGCGGCGCTGCGCGACATGGACTATGAAGAATTCGGGGGAGTTCCAGTGCTGGGAGTCAACGGCGTCTCGATGATAGGGCACGGGAGCTCGAGCCCGAAGGCTCTCAGGAATATGGTGTTGAAGGCCGTTGAGGTCGCTGGATCGGGACTGAACAAGTATATCGAGGAAGCGATGGCGACCTCTCTGAAACCGGCAGAGTCCGCAGCGGGGTCTGCCCAAAAAGGAATTTCATGACAAAACGTAGAGCAACGATCACCGCTGTCGGTCATTATGTCCCGGGCAAGGTGTTGACCAACGCTGAGCTGGAAACGATGGTCGACACGAATGATGAGTGGATCCGGACACGGACGGGGATTTCCGAGCGGCGCATTCTTGAACAGGGTGCAACGTCCGATCTCGCTGTTGGTGCCATAGAGTCAATGCTCGCACACAGGAGGATCGAAGCCACGGAGATCGATATCATCATTGTGGCTACAGTGACTCCGGATATGTTCTTTCCGGCGACCGCCTGTCTTGTCCAGGACAAGATCGGTGCGAGCAAGGCGTGGGGCTTCGACCTTTCAGCTGCCTGCTCAGGGTTCCTCTATGCACTTGTTGCGGGCGCCCAGTTCATCGAGAGCGGCGCGGCGAACAAGGTTGTGGTTGTTGGCGCCGACAAGATGAGCAGCATCACCGACTACACTGATCGGAACACGTGCGTGCTGTTCGGCGATGCCGGAGGGGCAGTGCTTCTTGAACCCTCGGACGACGACTCCTTCGGCCTCCTGGATCACCGGTTGTACTGTGACGGCTCCGGCGGCGCCTTCCTGCATATGAAGGGAGGCGGGAGTCTGAATCCGCCGACGCATGAGACGGTCGACAAACGGATGCACTACATTTTCCAGGACGGCAAGGCAGTGTTCAAGGTTGCCGTCAAAGGCATGGCGGATGTTTCCGCGGAAATCATGGAGCGGAACAACCTGAAGGGAGACGATGTCTCGTGGCTCGTGCCGCATCAGGCAAATCTGCGCATTGTCGATGCGACCGCGGACCGGATGGGCATCGAACGGTCGAAGGTGATGATCAACATCGACAAATATGGAAACACGACAGCTGCGACCATTCCTCTCTGTCTTTCCGAATGGTGGCTGTCAGGGAAACTGCGCAAGGGGCAGAACATCGTCCTGGCGAGCTTCGGTGCTGGATACACCTGGGGCGCGGCTTTGATCAAATGGTCACTCGAGAACCCGAAAGCATAGGGCCGGTTGGATGAGCGCAACAGCATTTCTGTTTCCGGGCCAGGGTTCTCAGTATGTGGGAATGGCGAAGGACTTGTACGAGCAGCACCCGGATGCGCGCAAGCTTTTTGATCAGGCTGACGCCATTGTCGGATTTCCTCTGAGCGCAGTCTGCTTACAGGGCCCCGAAGAAGAGCTCAGGCAAACGAGAAATACGCAACCCGCGATTTTCCTTCACAGTATCATCGCCGCCCGATTGTACCGGAGTGAACAGGCTTCGATGGCCGCGGGACATTCGCTTGGCGAATACTCTGCCCTGGTCTACGCCGGCGCCTTGACATTTGAAGACGGACTCCGGCTTGTGCGCCTGCGCGGTGAACTGATGCAGCAAGCCGGCATCGAGCAGCCTGGCACAATGGCTGCGGTCGTCGGGCTGGAGCCTTCAGCCATTGGCGATGTATGCAGAATCGCATCGGATGCCGGAATTGTCCAGGCCGCGAATTTCAACTCCCCCGGACAGATCGTGATTTCCGGATCGGTGGCCGGAGTGAGAAGGGCGATGGAGTTGTCGAAGGAGCGCGGCGCAAAACTGGTCAAAGAGCTGCCGGTCAGCGGCGCGTTTCACTCGCCTCTGATGGAGTCTGCGAAGAGCGGATTAAGAAACGCGTTGGAGAAGACGTCGATTCACGATGCTTCAATTCCGGTGTATGCAAACGTGAGTGCACGGCCTGTTCGGAAGGCTGACGAAATCCGCCGGCTGCTGAATGAGCAGCTCACAAGCCCCGTGCGATGGGAAGAGACGATTCAGAATATGGCGGCGGACGGGGCTTCGACGTTTGTCGAGATCGGTCCGGGGAAAGTTCTGCAGGGATTGGTGAAACGGATTCGGGGCGACGTTCAGACGCGCGGCATCGAGAAATTCGCCGACGTTTCGGGTCAGGACGCGTGAAACGAGGCGGGTCGCTCGAGAGGCGGGATCGATAGCGTTATGAGCTGGCTGACTGGCAAAACTGCTCTTATTACGGGAGCGTCGCGAGGCATCGGAAGGGCCATCGCGGTGTTGATGGCGGAAGAAGGCGCCGATATTGCCTTCACCTACATGAGCGCCTCCGGGGCCGCCGACGAGACCGCTAAGGCGGTGCAGGAAAAAGGAAGGCGGGCCATCGCGTTTCAGGCCGATGCGAGACACCTGGAGGCAACGGAAAAGGTTGTGGATGCTGTCCTCGGCGAGCTGGGACGCATCGACATTCTGGTCAATAACGCAGGAATCACGAGGGATCGTCTTCTCGTCCGGATGAGCGAGCAGGATTGGGACGAGGTGATCGAAACCAATCTGAAGAGTGCTTTCAATTTCTGCAAAGTGGTATCGCGGCACATGCTCTCACAGCGGCGTGGGAAGATCATCAACGTCGCATCAATCGCAGGCGTGGTCGGAAACGTCGGTCAGACAAACTACGCAGCGGCAAAATCAGGTATGATCGGTCTTACGAAGACCGTAGCAAAAGAGTACGCGTTGCGCAATATCCAGGTGAATGCGATAGCACCCGGCTACGTGGCGACGGAAATGGTTGAACGGGTGGATCAGTCGCACATGGGGGGGCTGGCCAGGCTCTTTCCCATCAAGCTCATGGCACAGCCGGAAGAGATCGCGGAGCTGGTGCTGTTCTTCGCTTCACCGGCGTCGGATTATATCACCGGCCAGGTGCTGCCGGGAGTGAATGATTGAACGATCGAACCTTACAACAAGCAGGGTGAACAATCCATGGGCATACTCGAAAACAAGATAGCGCTTGTGACGGGCGGAGCGCAGGGAATCGGACGGGCGATTTCTGTTGCTCTCGCGGCCGAAGGTGCACACATCGCGTTCTCAGACATTGTGCTGGGAGAAGCAGCAGAGGAGACGAAGGAGCTTGTCCGGGCGAAGGGTGTACGCGTGTTGGCGCTCCAGTCCGATGTGCGCCAGTTCGCCTCGGCTCAGAAAGTGGTTGATGACGTCGTCGCGGAATTTCAGCGGATCGACATTCTCGTGAACAATGCCGGAATCACGCGTGACAACCTGCTGATGCGGATGACGGAAGAAGAATGGGATATGGTGCTGGACACGAACTTGAAGGGAACCTTCAACTTCTGTCGTGCCGCCGGAAAGCAGATGATCAGCCAGCGTGTCGGCAATATCATCAACATCTCCTCCGTCGTCGGTGTTATCGGCAATGCCGGTCAAGTGAACTATGCCGCCTCCAAGGCGGGAGTCATAGGAATCACGAAAACACTTGCAAAAGAGCTAGCTTCTCGCAACATTCAGGTCAATGCTATCGCTCCGGGTTTTGTAGAAACCGGAATGACAAAGAAACTCACCGACAAACAGCGGGAGGCGCTCCTCTCGGTTGTGCCGATGAAGCGAACGGCGGAGCCGGAGGAAATTGCGGCCGTCGCTGTCTTTCTCGCATCGTCAGCAGCCCGATACATCACGGGTCAGGTCCTCTGTGTCGATGGCGGTCTTGTTATTTAGAGCTTGATTCAGGAATACAACTCACACCATCCATTGAAAGGAGCACTGTTATGGCAGATATCGATAAGAAGGTGAAAGAGATCATCGTATCCAAACTTGGCGTCGATGAAGCTCAGATCACGATGGAAGCATCGTTCACGAACGACCTCGGAGCGGACTCGCTCGATACCGTGGAGCTCGTGATGGAGTTCGAGAAGGCGTTCAACGTTCAGATTCCGGACGAAGATGCAGAGAAGATCGCCACCGTTGGCGATGCGGTGAACTATCTGAAATCGAAGATTTCCTGATCGTTCGTCGTTGAATGCACTGTCGGGCGGCGGGAGGACACTCCCGGGCTGCCGGACCTGCTGTTTCGTCTCCACAGAACCGAAAGAAAGAGGACCATGGCAGTAAACGGAGCGGGAAGAAGGGTTGTTGTCACCGGAATGGGTGCAATTACTCCGCTGGGGCACAACGTCGGCGAATACTGGAGCAATCTGCTCGCCGGCAAGAGCGGTGCGGCGCCGATTACCTATTTCGATACGTCAGCCTACGATACCAAGTTTGCATGCGAGGTCAAGAGTTTCAACCCGATGCAGCACATGGATCGGAAGCTTGTGCAGAGGACCGATCTCTTTACTCAGTTCGCGTTGGTTGCCGCGGACATGGCGATTGCAGATTCGGAACTGAAACTGGAGAACGAAGATGGCGAGAGGATCGGTGTCATCGTCGGGTCCGGCATTGGCGGCATGTGGACATACCATAAGCAGCAGCAGGGCCTCTGGGAATCAAAAGGCCCCCGCCATATCAGCCCGTTCTTCATCCCGATGATGATCTCGGACATCGCGCCGGGGCGAATCTCGATGAAGTATGGTCTGAAAGGCCCCAACTATGCAACGACGTCTGCGTGCGCGACCTCTTCGCACGCCATCGGTGATGCATTCATGCTCATTCAGCGCGGCGATGCAGATCTCATGGTCACTGGCGGGGCGGAAGCAGCAGTGTGCCCCATGGGGATCGGCGGTTTCAACGCAATGAAAGCCCTCTCAACCCGCAATGACGCTCCGGATAAAGCAAGCCGCCCATTCGACCAGGGTCGGGACGGTTTCGTCATGGGGGAGGGTTCGGGCATTCTTGTTCTTGAGGAGCTGCAGCACGCACTCAAGCGGGGAGCGAAGATCTATGCAGAGCTGATAGGTGTTGGTTTTACCGGAGATGCTCATCACATCACGGAGCCCGCGCCCGGTGGAGAGGGCGCCGTTCGTGCGATGCGCCGTGCAATTGGCGACGCAGGGCTCGCTCCGGATGATATCGATTATGTCAATACCCACGGCACGTCGACGCCCGTCGGAGACAAGAGCGAGACCGCGGCGATCAAGACGGTGTTTGGTCAGCGTGCCTACAAGATGGCCGTCAACTCCACCAAATCCCTGATCGGACACCTGCTCGGGGCGGCTGGAGCTGTCGAAGCCATCGCGACGATCATGACGATCGTCGATCGCAAGGTCCATCCCACAATCAATTACGAGACCCCCGACCCCGACTGTGACCTGAATTACGTCCCCAATGTTGCACAGGACTGGTCCGTCGACACGGCCATCAGCAACACATTCGGGTTCGGCGGTCATAACGCGTCTTTGCTCTTCCGACGATACCAGACTTAGCAGCGTCAGGTGCCGGATGGGTCGGAGTGTTGCGTGCTCAAGGCACTCGGAAAACTGTTTCAGAAGCTTCTTCCTCGTCGACGTAGTTTCGTTCTTCCCGGTCAGGATCCGGCAATTCTAGAGCCGCTGTTCCACGAGAAGCAATTCGACTTCGCCCGATTCGAGAAGCTCATTGCCTATCGCCCACGAAATTGGGCATTGTTCTGCCAGTCGCTCCTTCATCGCTCATACCTGCAATACCTCGGCCCTCAAACGCAGTCCAACGAACGTCTGGAATTTCTCGGAGATGCCATCCTCAATTCCATCGTTGCAGACTATCTCTACCGTCAGCATCCGACGATGGAAGAAGGCGACCTCACGAAAGTCCGCTCCCGGCTGGTAAACCGGAAGGCGCTCGCCCAGCGTGCGAAGGACCTTCGCATCTCCGATTTCCTGCTCCTCAGCTCCTCAGCGGTCCAGTCGGTTGACAGCGGATCGGATTCGATACTCGCCGATGCGTTCGAAGCAATCATCGGTGCCCTGTATCTGGACGGCGGCCTGACGGCTGCCCAGGCGTTTGTCAACAGAACGCTCCTCTCCGATACGAGCATCCTGCTGTCAGCGATGACGGACGACAACTACAAAAGTGCTTTGCTGGAATACTCTCAGGGACATTCACTTGGTGTCCCCCGCTATTCGATCGTGCGCGAAGACGGGCCCGATCACGACCGTCGGTTTACCGTCGAGGTCTTCCTCGGCACGGAAAGCCTCGGCTCCGGCACCGGCCGCAGCAAGAAGGACGCCGAACAAGCCGCCGCCGCACAGGCCCTCGAGCGTATCAATACTAACCAATCTGCCATCACCGAATCCTGATTACGACCATGACCCCCTTTGAGAACAAGAACTTTGCATCACGGCACATCGGCCCGCAGGAACGCGACCTTCCCGAAATGCTGCAGACAATCGGCGCGTCATCCCTCGACGATCTTATCAATCAAACAATTCCACCGGCGATCCGACTCGGACAGGCGCCGGAGCTCGCAGCACCGGTGAGTGAATACGAGTTTCTGGAGAGTCTTCGAACCATCGCCGCAAAGAACATCGTGTTCAAATCGTACCTCGGCCAGGGCTATTACGGCTGTGTGACACCGAGCGTTGTCCAGCGTAATGTCTTCGAAAACCCGGGCTGGTACACGCAGTACACACCCTACCAGCCGGAGATCTCGCAGGGCCGGCTCGAGGCGCTCCTCAATTTCCAGACCATGGTCATGGACATGACCGGAATGGAGGTGGCCAACGCCTCTCTGCTCGACGAGGGGACAGCGGCTGCCGAGGCGATGACAATGCTGCATGGGATTGTGAACAAGCAGGCGAACGGTTCGACGGCGGACAAGATCTTCGTCTCAGATGCATGCTTCGCTCAGACCATCTCTGTCGTCAAGACAAGGGCTTCGGCCATCGGTATCGAAGTCGTCGTCGGAGATCACCGCCAGGCAAAGCTCGACAAGTCGTTCTTTGCAGCAATCATTCAGTATCCGGCACAAGATGGTGCCGTCGAGGATTATCGACAGTTCATCGGCGAGACACACGCCGTCGGAGCGCTGGTGATCGTCGCCTCGGATCTACTCAGTCTTGCCCTCCTCACCCCTCCCGGCGAGTTCGGGGCGGATGTTGTTGTCGGCAACTCGCAGCGGTTTGGAGTCCCGCTCGGCTTTGGAGGTCCGCACGCAGGATTTTTCGCAACGCGCAATGAGTACATTCGCAGTCTCCCCGGGCGCATTATCGGTGTCTCCATCGATGCCCAGAACAACCGGGCATACCGCATGACGCTTCAGACGCGGGAACAGCACATCCGCCGTGAGAAGGCAACCTCGAATATCTGTACTGCGCAGGCGCTCCTTGCAATCATGGCGGGGATGTATGCCGTCTACCACGGTCCCGACGGCATCAGGCAGATCGCGACCCGTGTCCATGCACTCGCACAGGTGCTCGAAAAGGAACTGACACTTCTAGGATTCCCGCAGCTCAATCGGCACTATTTCGACACGCTCAAGCTTGAAGCGCCGGACGCTGCCATGGCGAAGAAGATCCATCAGCTGGCACGGGCACACGGGTACAACCTGAGGGTCCTCGACGACAACCATATCGGTATTTCACTTGATGAGACTACAGGTGCGGCAGACGTCAGGACTCTCGTGGAGGTGTTCTCCGGTGCGAAGGGTGTCAATGCTCCTGAGACTGACATTCTCTCACGCCATGCCGCAATCGACGTTCGGTACCCCGATCCCTTTCAACGCTTGAGCACCTATCTGCAGCATCCGGTGTTCAATAGCTACCATTCAGAGACCGAGATGATGCGGTACATCAAGGGGCTGGAGAACCGCGACCTTTCGCTGGTGTACGCAATGACTCCGCTTGGGTCTTGCACCATGAAGCTGAACGCGGCGACGGAACTGATGCCGGTCAGCTGGCGGGAATTCGGCCAGGTACACCCGTTCGTGCCGATCGAACAGGTTGAAGGCTACATGCAGATCTTCAAGGAACTCGAACAGGACCTCTGCCTCATGACCGGATTTGCCGCGGCGTCGCTCCAGCCGAATTCCGGTGCCCAGGGAGAGTTCGCAGGGTTGATGGTTATTCGCGCCTTCCACCGCGACAAGGGTCAGGCTCGCAGAACAGTTGCTCTCATTCCATCATCGGCGCATGGCACCAATCCCGCAAGCGCGGTCATGGCCGGATACAAGGTTGTCGTTGTGAACTGTGACGATCAGGGCAATATCGACGTGGAGGATCTTCGCGCAAAAGCGGTTGCCCACAAGGATTCGCTGGGAGCGCTGATGGTGACCTACCCGTCAACGCATGGCGTCTTCGAAGAGAAAATCAAAGAGATTTGTGCAATCGTTCACGAGCAAGGCGGATTGGTGTACATGGACGGTGCGAATCTGAATGCACAGGTGGGGTTGACCAACCCGGGTGTCATCGGGGCGGATGTCTGCCACATCAATCTCCACAAGACGTTTGGCATTCCGCATGGCGGCGGAGGACCCGGGATGGGTCCGATCTGCGTGGCGTCGCATCTTGCGCCATACCTGCCCGGCCACCCTGTGGTGAAAGTCGGCGGGAGCAAGGCCATTCATGCCGTTTCATCGGCGCCGTGGGGAAGTCCGAGCATCCTTCTGATCTCCTACGCGTACATCAAGATGCTCGGAACGAAAGGCATCGTGGATGCGACACGCTATGCCATCCTGAATGCGAACTATCTGAAGGACAGGCTCAAGAAGCACTTTCCGGTCCTCTACCAGGGAAAGGGGGGACGGGTCGGCCATGAATTTATCCTCAGCATGAAGCAGTTCAAGGAAGAAGCCGGCGTCGAAGTCAGTGACATCGCGAAGCGGTTGATGGACTACGGATTCCATGCCCCCACGGTTTCGTTCCCTGTGCACGATACGCTCATGATCGAGCCAACGGAGAGTGAGTCGAAAGCCGAGCTCGACAGGTTTGTGGATGCCTTGATTTCAATTCGTCATGAGATTGACGAAATCATCGCCGGTACATCGGACAGGAAAGACAACGTGCTGAAGAACGCACCGCACACGGCTGCCGCCGTCGTATCCGATCAATGGGCTCACACGTACCCCAGGTCAAAGGCCGCCTACCCGTTGCAATCGCTTGTGGCGAGAAAATTCTGGCCGTCCGTCGGGCGTATCAACGACACATTCGGAGACAGAAACGTCATGTGCTCGTGCCCGCCGATTGAACAGTATGAGGATCGTGTTTAGGAGAGGATCGGGATGCCAATCGAAGATGATGCCGCGATCAAGGAGATTCTGAAACGGTCAAAAGCCATTGCTGTGGTTGGAGCCTCACCCAAACCAGGCCGGGACAGCGGGACCATCGCCGATTATCTGGCGAGAAGGGGGTACAATGTTATTCCGGTGAATCCGGCCTATCCGGAGATATTCGGAATGAAGTGCTTTCCCGATCTCACATCGATCGGAGCTCATGTCGATATCGTGGATATCTTCCGACGACCGGATGAAGTAATGCCCATTGTAGAGGAAGCAATCAAGATCCACGCCGGCACCGTCTGGATGCAGCTCGATGTGGTGAACGAAGACGCCGCCCGTCGCGCGGAAGAGGCCGGATTGAATGTGATCATGGATCGCTGTATTGCAGTGGAGTTCCGGCGGTTGGTGCAGTAGGGCACGCCATGGAATGCAAACCCCTCCTGTCCCTGCCGGGAGGGGTTTTTCGCGTTCAGAGGGGTTCATGTGAGGATTGTCCATTGTTCATAAGACCGGCAAGACAATTCATTCATTTCATTCTCGCGGCGGTGATTGCCGTGCTCTGCATGCGCGAGCATGCATCAGCGCAGGTCCAGGCGGACTCTGCAATCGTGGTGAAGCAGATCCTCATCCGGGGAAATGAATCGACGAAGGAACAGGTCATACTCCGGGAAATGTCCCAGCGGGTCGGTTCGGTTCTCGATATCGCCGCCTTGAAGCGCGACGAAAAGAAGATCTACAGCCTTCAACTCTTCAACAGAGTTGAATCGAGCTACGAAGTAACCGACCGGAAGGCGATCGTGACCATCAGCGTCAGCGAGCGATGGTACATTTTCCCCATCCCGATTTTCGGTTTCAAATACCGGGATGTGAAGAAACCATACTACGGCGCGGCACTGATCCACCAGAACTTCAGGGGACGAAACGAGAAACTCATGGCCTCGGCGGTGTTTGGATACGATGGCTGGTTCAATCTGGCGTTCCAGACTCCAAAGCTCACCGATGACGACGATGTTTTCTTCAGAGCTGCTCTCAGCACATCTTCCATCCGAAACCTCAACGTGGCGGATGCGGAATACGATCAACGCGTAACGAACGGGAGTGTCTCGCTCGGCAAGAGGTTCGGCCTCTTTACGCTCGCATCATTCTCGCTGGGGTACGACCAGTGGCGCATTACCGATCCGAGACCCGGTCGAACGGTATCTTCAGACGGCATGGATCGATTTCTGACCATCGCCGCGGGCTATCTCTACGATGAGCGTGATGTGAGAGAATTTCCCACCGATGGCACCTACATCGGGGCTTCCGTGGTGAAGTATGGATTGGGTGAATCGGAGGTCGATCTTCTCAGGTTCCGGCTCGACGTCCGGCGCTACGAGGCGCTGGGAGACGGGATCGCCCTTGGTGCGCGCGCCTTCGGAACGTTTCTCAACGGCGGCGTCTCTCCGTCGTATCTTCATGCGTACTTCGGATATGACGAACGCATCAGGGGTCACTTCTCGACGGTCCGGGAAGGAGACAACATGATGGCCGGGAGCGTCGAGCTGCGCGTTCCAATCCTGATGCCACGCTATAAGGTCGTTTCCCTGAAGTACCTTCCTCCCGAGTTCAGTGTCTGGCGCTACGGACTCTATGCAGGTTTCTTTGTTGATGCCGGTACGATCTGGTACCGCGGAAGCCAGATCTCCCGGCTGCCGTGGCATTCAGGTTATGGAGCAGGCTTGCAGTTCTTGCTTCCTTACAGTATGATAGTCCGCACGGAGTATGCGTTCAACGAAAAAGGGGAGGGGCAATTCGTTCTGGATTTCGGGGCATCCTTCTGACACTATGGACTACTTCTACGTTTCCCCCGGGGAGATACATGGCGGCATCGCCGTCATCCGCGGCGACGAGTTCAAGCACCTGATACGCGTTGTCCGGAAGAAAGAAGGCGAGCAGATTGTCTTGCTTGACGGCGAGGACAACTCGTATCGAGTCATAATTCGCTCGATCGGAAAGGACCATGCCGAGTGCGAGATCCTGGAGAAGATGCAGCGACTGAACGAGCCCGCAGTGGAGGTGACGCTGGCAGTCTCCGTTCTCCGGAATCCGGCCCGATTCGACGTGCTGGTCGAAAAAGCGACGGAGCTTGGAGTTCGCACGATCATTCCGATGGTTACCGAGCGGACAATCCCGAAGGGTGAAAAGCACTCCCGACTGGAAAAAATCGCCCTCGCCGCGATGAAACAGTGCGGAAGGGCCTACTGCCCGAACATCCTCCCCCTTGCTCCATTTGAAGATGTTCTTTCCCGAGCCGGCCAATTCTCGCTTCGCCTTCTACCCCATGAACAATCGTCTGTGACCACACCGATCAACACGGTTCTCGGCAAGTACGCCGGAGCGTCATCCATCCTTGTCGTCGTCGGACCTGAGGGGGGCTTCACTGAGGCGGAGGTTGCTGCGGCCGAACAGAAGGGTTTTCTGGCGGTTTCGCTGGGGCCGCGTCGCCTGAGAACAGAAACGGCCGCGATAGCGGCCGTCGGTTGGATCGTCGGGAACTCGTAGAGAGTACCGGAAATGAGCTCCTTAGTTCCCTATCGTTTTCTCCACCTCCATAAGAACCTCGCGCGTCAACAATTCCGCCTGCCGTGAAATCTCCTTGTACTTTGCCGCGGTCTGCTGGACGAATCCGGTATCGGTAATTCCGCCCAGATTGATCCGGACATTCAGTGCCGCCCCCGCACAGCTTGCCTGAAGCATGAGTGCCGCAACTCCAGCGTCCGATGCTGAGTTCTTGTTCCCTTTTTCTGCAACCGTCCTGGCGAGATGCAACGATCGCTCGCAGAGAGCCATGACGCTGAGCGGGACGAGAGTGGCCTGTTTTGTCGCCTCCTGGATGGCGGCGGTCCTTGCCGCCTGCTCTTCTTCGTTCGACTTGGGGAGTCCAAACGCTGCCATCACCATGTTGAAGGCCTCGGTGTCCTTGTCGATGAGTTCGGTCATTTCTCTCCGAAGACGCTCGCTCTGATCCAGCAAAGCCGAGATCTCTTCCTGCACATCTGCATACTTCTTTTTTCCGATCGTCAGGTTGCACACCATCGACGTGAGGGCTGATCCGACAGCGCCCGCAAGGGCTGCAACGCTTCCGCCGCCGGGGGCTGGCGAGTTCGATGCAAGTTCGTCGAGGAATTGTGAGACAGTCCGTTCAGTCAGCATTGAGACTCCCTGGTTCTTTGGAGAGGCCGGACCAGTATTGTGCCCGGCCGCCGATGTTAGAGCATGTACTCTATGATTTTTTTCGCGGGCTCGAAGGGTTCGAGCTGACTCAATCCGAGTTTCTCGACTGCCAGAGACACGAGCTGCCCCTCGGACAGCGCGTCCTTCCTGTCCTTTTCGGCAAAATGGCGGCCGGCCATCAACATCGCCGTCAACGGTGTAAGGCCGACAATCTCGCTACCGGTCGCCTCATGGCCAAGAGCCGCGGCTTGCCGTCGTACTTCTTCGAATGCGATGTGTGGTGCCGTCGTTTCGAAATCCACGAGGTTGATGGAGACCTGGGCAATCTTGAACCGCTCGAGAAAGACTCCCATTGCCTTCACGGCTTTCAGTGTCCCGGGGATTTTCAGCGTCTCGCCCAGTTCGTTCTTGACGACTTGACCGGCCGCGTTCTTCATGGGGCGCCCGATCTCGCGTATGCGGAGGGCGATCTCCTGGGCCACATTTGCATCGGGTGTATTGAGGTTGACATTGTACGCGATGAGGAATTTCCTGGCGCCTGTAACTGTCGCTCCCGATTTTGCGTTGAACGTCGGTTCGCCAAAATCCGGCTTCCACGACGGGTCTTTCAGCTTCGCGGGGAGGCCTTCGTACTCGCCTTTCCGGATTGTCGCAAGATTCCGCCGGTCGGGGGAAGTCGCCGCATATTCGTACAGGAAAATGGGGATCTTCAGGTCGCTTGCAACGCGTTGGCCGTATTCACGCGACATCCGTACGCACTCCTCCATCGTCGTCCCCGCCACCGGCACGAACGGAACTACATCCACAGCTCCCAGTCTGGGATGCTCCCCCTTGTGAGTCGCCATGGTGATCAACTCAGATGCCGTCTTGGTGGCCCGATATGCCGCTTCAACTACAGGTTTAGGCTCGCCGACGAATGTCACGACCGTTCTGTTGTAGTCCTTGTCAGGCTCGACGCTGAGCAAACGGGCGCCGTTCACAGCACGGATGCTCTGGGCGATGGCATCGATGATCGCCTGATCGCGGCCTTCACTGAAATTCGGTACACATTCGACGATTTGCTTCATGAGAATTCGAGGATGGTTCCGTGTTTGATGACCTTGGCTGCGTGATTTGTTCCAAAGTGGTAGACAAGATAGCGATAGTTCGGCACTTCAAAAAGAGTGAGATCGGCACGCTTCCCTACTTCGATGCTTCCGTATTGATCGGAGATGCCGAGGGCCGCGGCCCCATTCAATGTTGCAGCCGAGATTGCCTCCTCGGGACTCATCGACATCTGAGTGCACGCAATCGTCATCATCAGCGGCATCGAGAACGACATGCACGATCCCGGGTTGAAATCAGAGGCGATGGCGACCGGCACTCCTGCGTCGATGAGCTTTCGCACAGGCGCATAGGGATTGCGGAGGAAGAACGAGACCCCGGGAAGAACGACGGCGATGGTGTTACCCCGGAGAAGAGCCTCGATCCCTCCGTCTGAAATGTGTTCCAGGTGATCCACTGAGATTGCTCCCAGTTCCGCCGCAAGTGGCGTACCCCCAAGGGAAGTAAACTCATCGGCATGGAGCTTGAGCTGCAGACCATTGCTTCTGGCAGCGCCAAGGATAGTCCGGGTTTCTTCGGCCGTGAAGTACCCCGTTTCACAAAACACGTCGCAGAAGTGAGCCAGTTTGCGTCTGGCAATGTGGGGCATCATACGCTCGCAAAGCAAGGTTATGTACTCGGAGCGTCTTTCCCTGTACTCGGGCGGGAGAGCATGTGCGCCGAGAAAGGTCGAGCGGATGGTCATGAAATGTTCGTTGGCGAGTTCGCTGATTGCTTCCAACATCTTGATCTCAGCATCCTCGCTCAGTCCATACCCCGACTTGATTTCAACCGTCGTGGTTCCATGCCTCATCATCGCGTCCAGATGGCGGCTCGTCGATTTCTTGAGCTCCTTCTTCGTTGCCTCTCGAGTTGCGCGGACAGAGCTGAGAATTCCGCCGCCCTGTGCGGCAATTTCCTGATACGTCTTTCCCTCTGCCCTCATCGCAAACTCGTTCTCCCTGCTTCCCGCGAACAACGCGTGGGTGTGCGAATCGACGAATCCAGGCAACGCAACGTAGGATGTGCAGTCGAGCGTATCGGCGTCGGCATCAAGCGTATTGGAGAAGCCGGATGCCGTTCCAATCCACCGGATGAATCCGTCTTCGATCAGGATGGAGGCGTTCTCAATCACGCCGAGATCGCGCAATGCGGCCCCTGCCTTATGAGCGCGGCCGCCACTGGCGACCGTCACGAGCTGTCTGATGTTTGTAAGGAGGAGCTGCATGTTTCTAGTCAGTGTGTCGTTGGTTTCTGAGCGGCGATCCAGACGTAGGCCCCTTGCGCGAGTCTCGACTTCACAATCAGGTCGTCACAGGCCCGGAGTGTTCGTGCGAACGAACGCTTCCAGCCAGCCGGCAGTCGAATCTTGGCAGCCAGATAGAACCAGAAAGGACAGTATGTTTCGAGTTCGTTGATCCGGAACGACCGCCGGATTTCTTTGATGATCGAGCCCTGGGATATCTCCTCAAATGGTGAATCGTGGTGCAGAGCGCCGGAGGCATCCTGCAGGTTGTGTCGTTTCTGCTTCTCCGTAGCCAGGAATGCTCCCAGTCTGCTGCGGAGTCTCCATTTCTTCCGATAAGGCTGGTATGTCGGAAGGATTCCGTAGAGCGCGCCGGCGAGAAGCTTCCGCACAATCCCCATCCCAACATAATCCATGATCAGAAACGATCCCCCCGGTTTGAGCGCCTTCTCCACCTCGTTGCAGAGGCGTTCCAGATGAAGTATGTGATGGAGCGAGTCGTGGGCGACCACACAGTCAAAGCTGTTTGCCGGGAGAGCGATCGTATTGAGATCACCTGACACAAACCTGGGTTGCACACCGAGCATTGCCGACCTTGCCATCGCAGTGGCGCGTCTGATTCGTTCTTCACTGAGATCGATTCCCGTCACATCCATTCCCCGCGCGGCCAGCTCGATGGAAAGCCGTCCTTCTCCGCAGCCAAGGTCCAGAATGCGGGGGCCGCCCGATGATGCCCTGTCGAGCAGCCTATGATATTCCTTTCCGAAGAAAATATCGAACAAGTCAGGATCGTGCCAGATCTGCGGATTTTCGGGATCTTTTTCGACCCCGCCCCAGTGGAGAGACTCCTGAGCAATAAGCTTCTTGTACTCTTGTGGCTCAATCACGCAATAGGCAGCCCGGTGGTACTCGTGCGGGAATCCTGGTGTGTTGTTTGAAGAAACAAAGAAGTGCCAAAAGAGTCAAGGAAGCCTGCCGTCAGCTTTGCCCGCGGAATCGGAGGGATGAAGTGTATAGGCTTTGCAGGAGAGCATGGGAATTCTGGGGTACCGTGGATATTGAGGGTCGATCAAAGAGTGTTTGCACAAATAGAAGGTGCTGCCGCGAGTGTTCGAAACGCGCGACGAATGGAAACAGTGCTCACACAATCCGACGGGGGTTTCGGGCTGTTTGGTTGTCATCGATTAACTGCGCGTCGATTCCGATGCCGTGTGCTTGCGATGGTAGGGAAGGAGGGCCGCGTAAATCATCCGATGGATTGGTGTCGGTACACCGGCCCGCTTCCCCATCCTGACCACCGTTCCGTTCAAGGCTTCAACTTCCATCGGCCTGCCGGCAGCGAGATCGTAGTACATGGAAGAGCGGGTATCGTCACTGAACCGTTTCAGCCCTTCCAGTACTCTGATTTCGTCGACCTGATCCACGTCGATCCCGAGCCCGAGTGCAACAGACTGGACTTCCCTCATGGCGTCGAACATCAGTGCCCGCGTCTCAGGATTCCCGACAATTTCGCCGTGCGTCAGCCGTGTGAGCGCCGTGAGTGATCCCATGGATGCGATGAAGATCAGTTTCTGCCACAGCTCCTTGCGGATGTTGGCAGATAATTGTGTCTTGATGCCGGCTTGTGTCAAACGCTCGTGCACTGCTCCGGCTGTGGAGCTTGCTTCGCCAAGCATCCGTCCAAAAACGATCCGTTGGAAGCCGCCCGACTCGGTCACATGACCCGGTTCCGTAATGCGCGACGAAACATAAGCGACGCCGCCGTACGTAGAGCACTGCGGGAGGATGGCGGAAATCTTTTCGACGTTGTCGACTCCGTTCTGGAGGGAGATGACGAGCGAGTGTTGGTTCAGTAGAGGGGAGAGCTGTCTCGCTGCCGGCTCCGTGTCATAGGATTTGACGCAGAAAAGAACCACGTCAGCGTGACCGATCCGAGCCGGGTCCTGCACGATCTGCGACGGGGGAACGGTGAAATCGGAAACGGTGGACGTGACACGGAGGCCGCTTCGCTGCATCGCTTCGAAGTGCTTTCCCCTTCCGACGAACCAGATATCCTCACCCTTCTGTGCGAGAGCCGCTCCAAAGAACCCTCCAATGCCCCCCGCACCCATGACGACGAAGCGCATCCATCACCCTTTCGTGCCCTGATGCGGGCTGGACTGGATTTCTCTGGAGAGTTTTGCCTTGATCGTCTCCAGGGCCTTTAAAGTGCTACCCATGACCTCTTTGAGATCAGGAAGGAGCTTCGCAGATGCGGCGAGGTCCTTTTTCTCGGCCAGGTCCTCGATGGTTCTGCAAATGGCGCCAAGCTTGTTGGCTCCAATATTCAGGCTGGCCCCTTTAAGGGAATGAGCTGCGTAACGAAGCTTCGCTTCATCCTGCTTCGAAAACGCTTCCTCGATTGCCCGGGATTGGTTGGTGAACAGCGGCGAGTACGACTCGATGAGCTCAACCACAAATGCAGGATCGGTTTCCAGCCCAAGCTGGCGGATGCGATCCGACATCGCGTGTTCGAGTTCTCCGTCGCCCGGGATTTCGGTCGGTGTTTGCCGGGGAGGCTGTTGGCCCGCAGCTTTTGAGCTCCAACGTTGGAGTACTCCCTGGATGTCAGCAATGCGGATAGGTTTTGTGATGTAATCATCCATGCCAGCCTGCATGCACTTTTCGCGGTCGCCTTCGAGAGCATCGGCCGTCACGGCAATGATGACGGGGCGTCTTTCCCGCGGGACAACGCTCATGATGAGCCGTGTCGCCTCAAGTCCGTCCATCTCCGGCATGTGCACATCCATAAAAATGATACTGTACTGCTTCCTCTTGACGGCATTCATTACTTCCACCCCGTTGGGCACGACGTCGGCCTCATAGCCGATTTCCTTCAGCACCCGGAGAAGCAGCTTCTGGTTCACAGGATTGTCTTCCGCCGCGAGGATCGAGAGCGGTACGAATTCCCCGAGCCGCTCGACCGGTTTTGGCTGGCTTCGCGATGATGATCTTTTGGCTCCACCCATTGATTCCATAAGTATGTCGAACAATATGTTGTGCTTGACGGGTTTCGCCACCGAGGCGCTGAACAAATCGCCGGATCCAATCTCGCCCGCCGACATGCCCGCCGATGAAAGGAGCACGAGCGGAAGCGAATCGCTCGAACGGATTTTCCGCAGTTCCTGTCCGAGGAGGTGACCATCCATTTCTGGGATCATCATATCGAGGATGCCTACGTCAAACGGGTCTCCGTTCCGGACCCACTGTATGGCTTCCCGCGGCGACTGGGTCGTCCGCACCAGCATCCCCCAATTCTCACAATGCGACCGGAGGATGAAGAGATTTGTCGCGTTGTCGTCCACGATGAGGACTCGTTTGCCGGTCAATTCAGGAACCTTTGCTCGGGTATGAACCTTCGGCAGGACCGCGTCGGGCGGCGGAGTGGCGGTTTTGATTGTGAAGAAGAACGTGGAGCCTTTGCCTTCTTCGCTCTCCGCCCAGATTCTTCCACCCATTAAATGCGTCAGTCTCATGGAGATGGCAAGCCCGAGTCCCGTGCCGCCGAATTTCCTCGTCGTGGAGGTGTCGACCTGCGAGAACGGCTTGAAAAGACGGTCGAGCTTGTCGGTGGGGATGCCCACGCCCGAGTCTCTGACGGAGAACTGCAGCTCGAGTTTGTCGCCGAGCTTCCACAAGAGGTTGACCGATACGAAGACTTCGCCCCGGTCGGTGAACTTGATGGAGTTGCCGACGAGGTTCACAAGGATCTGGCGCAAACGGTGCGCGTCTCCGATGATGTGCGGTGGCACCTGGGGATCGATCCAGTAAAGCAGGTCGAGGCCTTTCTGAATCGCTTTCGGCGTAAGCAGATCGAGAACTTCCTCGATGCATGTCCGTGGCTCGCAGGGACGTTCTTCGAGATCGATCTTGCCTGACTCGATTTTCGAGAAGTCAAGGATGTCGTTGATGATGGTCAGGAGCGACTCGCCGCTCCCCCGGATCGTGTCGACAAAGTCGCGTTGCTCCTCGGTCAATGTTGAATGCGACAGGAGGTCGGTCATTCCGATCACGCTGTTCATCGGCGTGCGGATTTCGTGGCTCATCATTGCCAGAAAATCTGATTTGGCGCGTGTCGCGGCCTCAGCGGCGTTCTTGGCGGATTTCAGTTCTTCCTCTGCTTTTTTCCGTTCCGTGATGTCCCGATACGCACTCAGAAACATGATATGGTTTCTGAACGTCACAAGCGTGGTCGAAACCAGAAGCGTCCGGGAATCCCCGCCCTTGGTATGAATCGTCGTCTCGATCTCCGTGGATTTTCCCGTTTCGAGAAGATCCTTGAGGCCATCAAGCGCCCGCTGCCGCTCTGTCTCGCCCGGATACAGGATTTTGGCGAAGTCTCCGCTCGAGTTTGCCTCGGCCATTGTATATCCCGTCATGTGCTCCATGGCGGTGTTGAAAATCTCGAACCGGCCTTTTTTGTCGCTGAGCGTTATTCCTTCCTGTACCGTCTCGATGATCTGTTCGAGGCGTCGCTCACTCTCCTTGAGGTTCTCCTCGATCGATTTTCGGAAGGTGATATCGCGGGAAACGGAAACGATTTCTGCGACCCGTCCGTCCTCAGGATTCTTCACCGTCTTGCTGGTCGATTCAAACCAGAGGTATGCGCCGTCCTTGGTCCGGATTCTGTAGAGGATGGTGAAGATCTCCGGAAGCTCGTGCACCTTCACCTGGGCAATCTGGGCCTTCACATAATCGTCGGGATGGAAGAGATCATATGCCGAGCGCCCGATCAACTCATCCGGTTCATATCCCAGCACGCGTTTGCAGGCGGGGGAGACATAGAGATAGATACCTTCGGGTGTCAGGCGGGAGATGACATCGGTGGCGTTTTCGGCGAGGATCCGGTAGCGCGCTTCGCTCTTCCGGATTTCGTCGTCGATGCGCTTCCTGTCGGTGACGTCACGGCCGGCGGCGTAGATGACATGCTCCGCTGTGTCTGCAGTGGCGCTCCACTCAATCCAGCGCGGTGAACCGTCCGCCGAGAGGAAGCGGGTTTCGAAACCGACGAGCTGTTTACCGCCGATAACATTGTGGAATTGTTCTTCCGTGCGCGCCCGCTCGTCCGGGTGAACGAAATTGAGGAATGGCTCTTTCAGGAGAGTCTCCTCACCGATGCCCAGCACCCTCTGCCAGGCAGAATTGACGCGGATGAAGTACCCGGTGAAACTGGTAACGCAGAGCAGGTCGATCGAGAGGTCGAATACACGGTCCCGCTCGTTCTCAGCTTTCCGCTGAAGCGTTATGTCTCGGGCGACAGCCTGGAATCCAACCGGCTTTCCCCCCTCGATGAGGAGCTGAACATTCTGACCAAGCCAAAGCAGCTGACCGTTCTTCTTGAGCACCGGGACTTCGCGGTACGAGACCGCTTCTCCCTTGAATGCCTGCACTTTGTAGTAGCGCTCTATTTCGTGGCGAAACGGTTCGTAAATCACATCGATGTAACGTCTCCCGAGAGTTTCCTCCTCAGTGTATCCTGTAATCCGCAGTCCGACAGGATTGACGTAGCTGAACCGGCCTTCTTCGTCGGTTCGATAAATGATGTCATTAGCCGTTTCAACAAGCTGCCGGTATTTCGATTCACTCTCGCGAAGGTCGTCCTGAATCTTGCGGCGGTGCCTGATTTCACGTGCCACGAGGGTGAAGACAGACGCGAGGAGGAGCAGTCCAAGGCCGTTTCCGGCAAGAAACACCCAGGCTGTGTTTCGAAACGACGCGGAAGCCCTGTCCGAATTCTCGGCGAGAAGTGCGCGTTCGGCCCTGTTCATTTCGGCAATGATCGCCTCGATTCGATCCATCACCGCTTTTCCTTTGCCGGACTGAGTCATTTTCGCTGCGCCTTTCAGCCCTGATGACCTACGCCTGTCAATCGCTTCATCAAGCAGCAGAACGCGTTCGTTGGCCAGCTGCTTGAGCGAGCCGATTTCCAGGTGGTGATCCTTGTCGTTCGCCGTGAGAAGATCCAGCTGATGAAGCTGCGCCTGAAGCGAATCGATTGCCCGCTGTCTGAATTCCAGGAAGTTCGCAGTGCCGCTCAGTCCAAATCCCCGGGTCTCCGATTCCGCACTCCTGATAAGAGAGAGAATCGAATTCAACGATTCCATCACCTGGTGGGAATGAACGACCTGGGAGGTGTCCTCCCGCAGTTCCATCATCGTCTGGTACGACAGGTAGGACATCACAACAAGGATTCCGAATGCCAGAATGAATCCGACCGTGTATCGTTTATTCACTTCCTGTCTCCTCCTGGCATTGTCAGATGAGAGTGTTGCGCGGGGACCATGGGCGTCGACGATTTCATTATTTCATCATTGGGATTTTGACGCCCCAGTTCTTTGCGTTGGTGATCGCGCGCTCGTAGCCGGCGTCGGCGTGGCGCACAATTCCCATACCGGGATCGTAGGTGAGCACGCGCTGAATTCGCTCCTCGGCCTCACTGGAACCGTCGCATACCACGACCATACCGGCGTGAATGGAAAGCCCGATTCCCACTCCGCCGCCGTGATGGACGCTGACCCAGCTTGCCCCGCCCGCAGTATTGAGCAGAGCATTCAATATCGGCCAATCTGCAATGGCGTCGCTCCCATCCTTCATTTTCTCCGTCTCGCGGTTCGGTGAGGCGACACTGCCGCAGTCGAGATGATCCCTGCCGATGACGATCGGGGCCTTGACCTCCCCCCGTGCCACAAGCTGATTGAAAATCGTTCCCATTTTGGCCCGCTCACCGTAGCCGAGCCAGCAAATGCGAGCGGGAAGACCCTGAAATGCGATCTGGTTCTGAGCTTTCTCTATCCAGTTGCAGAGCGGCTTGTTCTCGGGGAATGTCTCCAGGATCGCGCTGTCCGTGCGGTAAATATCCTCCGGATCACCGGAGAGGGCTGCCCACCGAAATGGCCCTTTGCCGTCGCAGAAAAGCGGCCTGATGTACTCGGGAACAAAACCGGGAATCGAAAAGGCATTCTTCACGCCGCTCGCGAGAGCCTCCCCCCGGATATTATTTCCGTAGTCGAACACGACGGACCCACGCTTCTGCAGCTTCAACAGGGCGCGCACATGTTCCGCAATGGATGCCTTCGTCAACGCGACATACTTCGCCGGGTCTTTCTTCCGCAGGCCGAGTGCTTTCGCGTACGGTATCCCGGCGGGCACATACCCGTTCAGCGTATCATGGGCAGAAGTTTGATCGGTGACAATATCCGGCAGGAATTTTCCCTCCGCAATCTTCGGCACGATATCAGCCGCGTTGCCAAGTAACCCGATTGACAATGGAAGTTTCTTTGCCTTCGCGGCGCGAATCTGGGTCAACGCGTCTTCAAGATCATCGGTTGCCGTGTCGAGGTAGCTGGTTTTCAACCGGCGTTCGATCCGGTCGGGATCGACTTCAATGGCGAGGCATGCGGCGCCGTTCATTGTTGCGGCAAGCGGCTGCGCTCCCCCCATGCCGCCAAGGCCGGCAGTCAGGAGAAATTTCCCGGCCAGCGATCCATGGAAATGACGGGCGGCGCAGGCGGCAAACGTCTCGTACGTTCCCTGCAAAATCCCCTGCGTGCCGATGTAGATCCAGCTTCCGGCTGTCATTTGACCGTACATGGTCAGTCCCAGCGCCTCCAATCTGCGGAACTCGTCCCACGTCGCCCAGTGAGGAACGAGCATCGCATTGCTGATGAGCACGCGTGGCGCGTTGCGGTGCGTCTTGAAAACTCCAACCGGCTTGCCGGACTGAACGAGGAGAGTTTCATCATCTTCGAGCGCTTTGAGGCTCGCCACGATTGCTTCGTAGCACGGCCAGTCGCGGGCGGCCTTGCCCGTGCCGCCATACACGATCAACTCTGCAGGCTTTTCTGCAACCTCAGGGTCCAGATTGTTCATGAGCATCCGGAGCGCCGCTTCTTGAATCCATCCCTTGCAGCTGAGCTTGGTACCACGTGATGCATGAACAAGGCGGTGCGGTGGTGTGACGGTCTTCTTTTTCATTGGACCATTCCGTGGTTATTCGGTTTCAGTAATCATTGGTACGCAACGGCAGTGATTTCGACCTTTGCGTTTCTTGGAAGGTTCGAGACCTCAACGGTAGTGCGTGTCGGAGCGCGCCCCGCCGTAAAGTAACTCCCGTAGAGTTGATTCATCTTTGCGTAGTCTTTCATGTCCCTCAGGTACACCGTGCATTGGACAACCTCATTCATCGTCGCTCCGGCCCGTGCCAGCTGCGACTTGATGTTCTCCATGACCTGGCGGACCTGCGCTTCGATGTCGTCGCCGGCGAACTCAGTTGTGCCCGGCTTCATCGCGATCTGCCCGGAAACGTATATCAGGTTTCCCACCTTCACAACCGGCGTGTAGGGGCCGATGACCTTTTCGTCGGTGAAATACTGACGGCTTGCCGTGCACCCTGCGAACAGCAAAAGGATTGGGAACAAGAAGAGTTTCGATTTCATGGTCAACCTCGGTATGTGGTCGTGATCAACTGCGGGCTTAGAGTTTGTATCCGATTTTGCGCAAGAATTCCTTGCGGTTCCTGATATCCGCCTCGGTTTCGATCCCTTTCGTTTTCATGCCATCGATGACCCCCAGAATTCCCCGTCCCTGTGCGGTTTCGGCAACAAGCACTTCGACCGGATTCGCCGTGGCGCAGTAGATGTTGCACACCTCGGGGAGATTCTTGATGACGTTCAGGATGTTCACCGGGAACCCGTTCTCCATGAAAAGAATAAAGCAGTGTCCGCATGAAAGGGCAATCGCGTTTGATTTCGCGAGCTCGATCATGGTCTGATCGTTTCCTGAAAAACGTACGAGCGCCGGACCGGATGATTCACAGAAGCCGACGCCAAATTTCATCTGCGGATTCGTCTGGACGATCGCCTCGTGGATATCTTCGACCGTCTTGATGAAATGAGACTGGCCGAGTATGAAGTTTGTCGTTTCCGGTTTCTCGATTCTGATGGTAATGATTTCCATGGGGGATTCCTTTTTGGAGACTGTCAATTGGACGGTGCTTCTATCTTACGAGGTTTCTGCCAAGGATTCAACTGATTCCCGGCACCAGGGGTGGCTCTGCGAGCCGGTAACTACTTCAGCGTTGAGGTCGACGGAATGAGCCAGCGGAGAATGCCGTTGCCGGGGTTGGGCCCGTCGGAGGTTGCGACGTAAGCCAGGCTGCAGGTCTTCATCTCGACTCGGCTTCGATCATCGAATCCGAGGAGGAGGGAAATCGTCTTGCTCAGATGCGGTTCGTGTCCGACGAGCAGCACGTTTTCGCGGTCGAGTACGCGGAGCTCGAGAAGAATACTGCGCGGATCGCTTGGCGAGACGAGGGAGTCTGTCGTCTGAACGGGGGCGGGGCCGGCTTCCCGTTGGAGCGCTTCAACGGTCTGGCGGGCTCTCAGCAACGGGCTGCAGAAGACATGATCAAGCCGGATTCCATGCTCCTGGAACCAGCGGCCCACGGCTCCCGCCTGCTCCAGCCCAAAGCGGCTCAGGGGACGTTCATGATCCGGATACTGGGCTCCGTCGAGGGCTTCTCCGTGTCGAAGGAAATAGAGGTTCATGAAGCAGTGGTGATGTGAATTGACCCGTCATTCCTCACCTGCCCCGGTGCATCCGTAGGCGCTGCACCGACGAGAGTCACTCTTTGGTGAGGTCGTACTGACGTATCTTCGTATAGAGTGTCTTCAGACTGATCCCCAGAATCCTGGCGGCTATATTCTTGTTCCAGTTCACCGAATTCAGCACGCCGTGGATATGGGCTTTCTCGATATCCACCATCGGTACGGCGCTCCCGAGCCGGGGTGCTGATGGGTCTGTTGCGGCAATCGGCTCGTTGTAGGTTTGGGGCCCGATCGGCAGCGAAAGGTCGTCGACACGGATGACGTTGTCCCGGGCCAGAATGATCGCGCGCTCGATGACGTTTTCCAACTCACGGACATTGCCCGGCCAGTCATATTTCGTGAGCAGCGCCATTGCGTTTTCGTCCACCTGCTTCGACTCCTTCATACGGCGATGCTTCTTGACAAAATGCTCGACGAGGAGAGGTACATCATCCTTTCGCTCGCGGAGAGGTGGGAGCGTCAGCGTGATCACGTTGAGTCGGTAGAGAAGGTCCTCACGGAATCGCCCTGCGGCGACCTCCTGCCGAAGGTCCTTGTTCGTGGCCGAAATGATGCGGACATCCGATCTCAGTACTTTTCCGCTGCCGACGCGTCGATACTCCCCGGTCTGAAGAAACCGGAGGAGCTTGGGCTGCACCATTGTCGAGATTTCGGCAACTTCGTCCAGAAAGAGAGTCCCGCCGTTCGCGATCTCAACAAGGCCCTGTTTCGTCGCTATCGCATCCGTGAAGGACCCCTTTTCGTGGCCGAAGAGCTCGCTTTCGATGAGCGTTTCCGGAATAGACGAGCAGTTGAGGGCCACCATCGGAACCGTCTTCCGCGGACTGTTTGCATGGAGAAAATTGGCCAGCAGTTCCTTGCCGGTGCCGCTCGAGCCCTGTATCAGAACAGTGGAATCGGTCGGCGCTACGCGGGCCGCAAGATTCAAAACGTCCAGGAACACTTTGCTTCTGCTGACGAGCGTGTCGGAGAACGCGTGCCTTTCCAGTTCGGTCTTCAGGATCTTGTTCTGCGCGAGCAGCTGCTTGCGCTCCAAGGCCCTGCCGATGACGGTCAGTACTTCCTCAATCGAGTACGGTTTGGTGATATAGTGAAAGGCGCCCGCCTGAAGGCACTCGACTGCGGTCTTGATGTCTGCAGCCCCGGTGAGCATGATGACTTCGCAATCGAGGAAATGACTCTTGATGAAGTGGAGAACCTCAATGCCGTCGACTCTCGGCATTTTGATGTCGAGCAATACGATATCGAACGGCTGCGACTGGACCGCGTTGATTGCGCTGATCCCGTCGCCTGCTTTCTGGACCTGATAGCCTTCACCCTGGAGTACGCCGGTCAGTACGTCAAGCAGTGAGGTGTCATCATCGACGGCGAGAATCGATATCGGTGTCTTGGACATACCGCCTGAAGGTTCGTCTAGCGAATGGGGAGGACGAAGCTGAACGTGGCGCCTTTGCCGGGCTCAGATTCGACCCAGATTTTGCCGTTGTGCGCTTCAACAATGCGTTGACAGATGATCAAACCGAGCGCTATCCGCTGGTCTTCTGAATCCTCTTTCACATTGCGATAGCGATCAAAGACAAACGGGAGCTCTTCGTTGGAGATTCCCGGTCCGCTGTTGAATACGGAAGCAAGAGCATAATCGGACGGCTGCTGCCCTTCCTCCATGACCATGGCGACTTTCTGGACGTGCATGACAATGGCACCCTGGGCCGGAGTCGTGCCGAGTGCGTTACTCAGGAGATTCTGAAGAACCTGATGGATCTTCTGCCGGTCAAACTCGATCGGGGGAAGATCGGCCTCTGCCTTGACGTCGACGGCGATCTGCGCGGCCTGGAGCGGAACGCGGAACTCGTGCACAGCTTCGTTGACGACATCTGTCAGGACGCTGAATCCCTTGTTGAGCCTGACCCGGCCTGCTTCGAGTTTAGTAAGGTCCATCATGCCGTCGAGCAGGCCAATGACCCGGTCGATCGAGCTGGTCATGTACCCTAACAGTTCCTTCTGGTGGTCACTCACCGTGCCCGCCATGCCTTTCAGCAGGTACCCGATGCTCTGCCGCAGGCCGGAAATGGGGTTGTGCAGGTCGTAGAGGAGCCGTGCCGTGTGCTCTGCCTGAAGCTGGCGGATGCGATCCTCTGCATCGCGCTTTCGCATCAGGGCTCTCAACTGCGGAACGAGCTGATCGAGGTCGATCGGCTTGGTAAGGTATTCCCTGGCGCCAAGCTTCATGGCCTCGACGGCCATGCCGACATCGCTCATGCCGGTCATCATCACGGTATCGGTCGTAGGAGAGTTCTTTCTGACATACCTGAGCACTTCGAGGCCGTTCATTCCGGGCATCTTGATATCGAGCAGAGCAATGTCGAAGTCGTTCGACTGCACGAGTTTGACCGCTTCGAGACCGTTGGGAGCTTCCTGGACCTCAAATCCCTCGTCGCCGAGCCAGGCAGCGATGGTTGTGCGCAATCCATCTTCGTCGTCCGCAATCAAGACTCGGATTTTCGGTTCATCCATAGGAATCGGCACCGCTGGTTGAGAGAATCCGCTCAAAGCCTGAACTGGGCGTTGAGGCCTGTGCAGGACCACCGCCTTGAACGGAGTAGAGGAGTGCTGTGTGAGGCGATGCGCGCCCCACCTGGTCTGAAATCTCGCGCCATTATAACGAGATTCGAAAGAAAAGTCAATTATCGCCGTCACAGCCGTAACTGGTTGAATTTCAGCGAAGCCTCCGCTACATTGTGTCAGAAATGACTTTGATCAGCGGTCCGGGCCGGGGGCGGTATCGTGGGAAGACAGTGATGCTGTGTGTTGTGTGAGAGATATTCTGACAAAGAGGAGTCTATGAGTTATTCGAAGGAGTTTCTTCGTTCGCTTCCCAAAGTGTTGCTTCATGATCACCTGGATGGAGGACTGCGTCCCCAGACCGTAATTGAACTCGCAAAAGACACAGGATACAAGAAGCTTCCGACCACCGATCCCGGCGAGCTGGGTGAATGGTTCCATCGGGGGGCAATGCGGGGGAGCCTTCCGTTGTTCCTTGAGGGCTTTGACCATACCTGCGGCGTGATGCAGACAGAAGACGCTCTCGAACGTGTTGCCTACGAAATGATTGAGGACATGAAGAAGGACGGCGTGGTCTACGTCGAGACCCGGTTCGCTCCCATCTTTCACACACAGAAAGGGCTTCATCAGGAAACGGTCGTCCGTTCCGTGCTGCGGGGCCTTGAGCGGGGAAAACGTGACTTCGGTGTGGAGTACGGCGTGATTCTTTGCGCCATGAGGAGCATGAAACCGCATTTCTCGGAAGAGATCGCGGAGCTCACTGCCGATTTTCGCGACCGTGGTGTGGTCGGCTTCGATCTCGCGGGTGAAGAAGGAGGCTATCCGCCGAAGAAGCACGTCGATGCGTTTCACTACATTCAGCGCGAAAACCTCAGCATCACAGTCCACGCGGGCGAGGCGTTTGGGAAGGAATCGATCTGGCAGGCAATTCAGTGGTGCGGTGCACACCGGATCGGGCATGCAACGCGGCTCGTGGAGGATATGAAAGTGAAGGACGGCGAAGTCCTGAACATGGGCACGCTCGCGCAGTACGTTCTCGACAAGCGCATCCCGCTCGAAATCTGCCTGACGAGCAACGTGCACACGGGTGCTGTGCGAACCATGGAGGAACACCCGTTCGGCATCTACTATCGGTACCGTTTCCGGGTCACGCTGAACACCGATGACAGGCTCATGAGCAAGATCACCCTGACGGATGAATACCACACGGCATCTGAGGTATTCAAGCTGAAGCTCGATGATCTCGAGAAACTCACCATCAATGCCATGAAGAGTGCTTTCATGCCGTACAAACGCCGTATTGCCATCATCTATGATGTCATCAAGCCGGGATTTGTGGCCGCCCGAGAGCGGTCAAAGAACACCTTGTAGAGTTTCAGCACCCTGAGGCCCGACGCATCGCTGCCCATCCACTGAGTTGGAATAGGAGGAGACGATATGAATCACAAGCATATTCACTGGCTTGGCCATTCATCGTTCAGAATCGAGGATGGAGCGACGCAGATTTACATCGACCCCTGGAAACTCTCACCGAATTCGCCGAAGGCAGATGTCATCCTGATTACGCACGCGCACTACGATCATTTCTCGCTCGAGGACATTGCGCGCATCAAGAAGGAGGGGACGGCCTTCTTCGCGCCGAAGGACGTGGCCTACCAGATCAAGGGTACAGTCATTGCCGTTTCGCCGGGGGATATCTACAACGTCGGTGAACTGAAAATCAGAACGGTGCCTGCCTACAACATCAACAAGCAATTCCATCCCAAACAAAACAACTGGGTCGGCTATGTGGTCGCACTGGCAACCGAACAGAAGATCTATCACAGTGGCGACTCAGACTTCACTCCCGAGATGAAAGCCGTCGTTACCGATTTCGCGCTGCTCCCGATTGGCGGAACGTACACGATGACCGCCAAGGAGGCCGCGGAAGCCGCCAATGCCTTCAAACCCCGTGCGGTCATTCCGATGCATTGGGGAGATATTGTAGGTTCGACGACGGATTTCGAGGAATTCCGGCGCCTCTTCAAAGGCGAGACGGTCGCCAAACAGCCGGAACGGTAGCAGCGGGGGAAGCAGGGGGGCTACTTCTTTTGCAGCAGGCTCGCGATCCGATCACGGTCTTTTCTGTGTACTCTCATCCGGAGGATGACCTCCGAATCTTCGTATGTCCGCTCCAGGACCTCGCCGGCTGAGTGCAGCTGCGAAATGAGTTTCTGCTGATCCTGGGGAATCCTCACTGTCTCTTCGGCAAATTCAGACTCCAGCACACGCAAGACTTCATCCTTCAGCCCGAGGATATTGATGCCCCGCATCGCCGAAATGAAGACCCGGTTGGGATACCCTTCCGCGACGGCCTGGAGAATGGTGCGATCGGCCAGCGTATCGATTTTGTTGAACACCATCAATGTCGGCTTCTCCGCTGCGCCGAGCTCCGCAAGCGTGTCGTTGACGACGCTGATCTGCTCTTCAAAAGTCTTGCTTGCAACATCCACGACGTGCAGCAGAATATCCGCTTCGGTGATCTCTTCCAGTGTGCTCTTGAAGGAAGCGACGAGGTGGTGGGGGAGTTTCCGGATGAAGCCGACGGTGTCGGTCATCAGGATCTGGATGGACGGTCCGAGCTGCACGATGCGAGTTGTGGGATCGAGCGTTGCAAACAGCCTGTTTTCGACGAACACGTCGGAGCCCGAGAGCAGGTTCAGAAGCGTCGATTTTCCCGCATTTGTGTAGCCAACGAGTGCGGCGCGTGTGTGATGAAGCCTGCCCTTCCGCTGAGTCACTCGCTGCTGAGCGATCCTCTCGAGCTTCTCTTTCAGATGGCTGATCCGTGACCGGATCATCCGACGGTCAGTTTCAATCTGCGTCTCGCCCGGCCCCTTCGTGCCGATTCCGCCGAGCTGTTTGGAAAGGTGTGTCCATTGCCTCGTGAGGCGCGGAAGGAGGTACTGGAGCTGGGCGAGCTCCACCTGCGTCTTCGCCTCATTCGATTTCGCCCGCGACACGAAGATGTCAAGGATCAGGCCGCTCCGATCCAGCACCTTGCATTCCAGAATCTTCTCGAGGTTGCGCACCTGGACTGCGGTCAGATCATCATCGAAGATGACAAGCGGTATCTTGTTTTCGCTGACGAAGGTGTGGATCTCCTCCACCTTGCCTTTGCCAATGAACGTTGCAGAATCAATCCTGTCCCTATCCTGAGTAACGCGACTCACGACATCGGCGCCGGCGGTATCGGCGAGCAGTGCGAGCTCATTCATATACTCCTCTGTCTCTTCGCGCCCGCTGGTGCGCGTGGAGACGCCGACGATAACGCATCGTTCCCGACCGGTTGGATCAAGTTCAATCATGATGTGCCGCCGCTGCGATTTCTCTCTTCCAGGTTCTTGCCACGAAAAGCTCAAGTACTGCGATCATCAATGCTAACGTAACAAAGTATTTCCACAGTTCCACGCCGAATCGTGACTGGAGTACGCCCTGTTTCAGCTCTTCTGCGGATTCGACGGTTCGCAGCGAGCTTCGTTGAATGCCGACGCGTCCGATCAGTTCCTCTGCTAGTGACGCTGCCGCCTTGACCGTCTGAGATTCACGGGCGTCGAGATTGACCACGAATTGCTGTACCGTCGCTCCCTGGGCCGCGAGGGAGTAAATTCCCGGCTGGTCGGTCACATTGAACCTGAACAGCTGCTGAAACAACTGGATCGTTGGTGTTACCGGGACGCCGAACTGCCGGGGAGTCCGAATCTCCCATGGCCCCGATGCCGCCGCACTGCTCCGGAGAATGATCTCGGAGCCGGGGAGAGTTTCCGGAGCTCTCGATTGCTGGCGGGCCAAATAGAGCGCCGATCGATGGAGGAGCGGAACAAAGAGTCCGCGCGTCGGAAAATCCGACCACGCCCCGGTCGGCGGAACGGCGAAGAGGAGGAGCCGGCCCGATCCAAGTCCCAGTTCCGCGAGAAAGGCAGAGCCATTGGTCATGGTGATGATCCCGCTTGCCTGCGCAGAGAGCGCGTACTTGACCGATGCTCTTATCCGCGGCGATTCCAACTTCTTGGTGTCGGATGCTGCCGGGGATGGACGGGGCGCGCCATCGCCGGAGGGCTCAAACACTCCCTCAAACAGAGGATGTCGCAGGTCAGCCCGATCGAACTCCACGAACGATGCAGAAGTCGCGGTTCCTGCAGGGCGGTCGATGCTCTCGATTCGTGGTGCTCCCAGCACGGACGCGAACTGTGCATTGAAGCCTGCCGGATCGACCGTCGACGACGGAAAGAGGATGGTCCCACCTCCGCTCTTTGTGAATGAAGCCACCTCAGAAATCTGGGCCGTCGTGAAACCTTGCGTCGTTCCTAAGATGACGACATCAGCACGCTTGATTTCGACGGAATTCAGTCGAGCCGGCGTGACCTCTTCCACCGACAATCCTGATTCTGCCGGGCCTCCGCTCATGAGGGCGAGTTCTACCATGCGTGTCTCGTCGGAGTTCCCGACGACCAGGACGTTTGTCCGTTTCGGAATTCGCAGAGCAAAAAAGCGTTTGTTGTCGTACTCGACATCATCGTGCTCAAGTTCCACAAAACCATTGACAAAACCTGCATCGCCGACAGCTACAGAAAATTCCACCGGAACAGAAGCGCGCTTTGGGATGTCAATGCTCCGCTCTGCAACACGGGTGCCATTGAGGAATACGCTGACAACGCGGTCCTGGACATCAGCGGTGCTGTGATTGGCAATCTGGGCCCGGACGTTAAACGGCTTCTGACGTTCAAAGATGGAGGAAGGAATTGTGACGGACTCGACAGCGAAATTCTGGAGAGCGCGCTTGCCCAGTGAGACAAGAAACAATCGAGTCTCAGCTGGAAAGAGGTTCTCATTCTGGCCGCGAAGTGTCTTGTCTGCCAGGATTACACCTTCCTGGAAGTCGGATATCACAAAGACTTCCTTGTTGTAGTTTTGTGCCTGGGCGACGAAACGGGCGGCCAACCGCAGTCCTTCCTCAAGCGTCCGATGGATGGCCGATGGCTTGATTTCATCGATTTGTTTTCTGAGCAGTGCAAAATCGCGAATTCCTGTTTCGTCCAATGATACCGGATTGGAAAGCGTGGAAAGACGAAGAAGAAACGCTTCATCTCCCTCTGCAAAGAGCTGTGTGAGCTCTTTCGCTGTTTGACGGGCCTGTTTGAGGAGTTCGCCGTGCTCGTCGTCCGTCGTCATGCTGAATGAATCATCGATAAGAAGAACAGCACTGGTTCTCGCGTGGCTTCCCACGTCTCCGGCAAGAGAGCCCCGGAGAGTCGGACGAGCGAAGGCCAGCGCGATCAGGAGCACCAGGAGCGTACGGAGAATCATCAGGAGGATTTGCCGCAGCTTCAAGCGCCGGATTTTCGTCTTCTCGAGTTCTTTCAGAAATGACAGTGTGCTGAACTCGACGGTACGGAGTTTCCGGAGATTGAAAAGATGGAGAAGGATGGGTATGGCGGCGGCCAGAAGCCCGAAGAGCGCGAGGGGATTAAGGAATGTCATTGAACGGCAGCACTCGTATCAAAAGATCTTCCGGATGCGGTAGGAGGAGCAGGACGCGTGTCGTTGGATGAGCGCTCCACCTTCACCGACAACATAGCTTGAAGATGACCGAAAATCAAGCGAGTGGGTTCTGTCGCTTGCAGGATCCTCAAGGTGTGGAACTGTCGGGAGCCTTCGTTGCTATTCCGTGCGGATTTCGGTACTTTCATATCGCTATGCAGGAAATCCGCCATTTGATGTCGTCCCACGTTCATCGCCTCATCGCAGCGGTCGCTGTGTTTGCTTTCCTGTTTATCCCCGGACAGTCGCTTGCTCAATCGCCCCGAAGTATAATGACCATTCGTCCGGAGTTTGGCGATGATCGCGAGCATATCCCCAATCTCCTGCCGTACAGGTCGGTGAAAAGGCCGAAGGTCGCCATCGTTCTCAGCGGAGGTGGTTCGCGCGGCATTGCGAGCATCGGTGTTCTCAAGGTCCTGGAGCAGGCCGACGTTCCTGTCGATCTCATTGTCGGGACGAGTATCGGGAGCATTCTGGGCGGCCTTTACACCTCAGGCTATTCCATCGATCAGCTGGAGCGAATGGTGGATACCACGAACTGGGCCGACGTGCTGAGTTTCAACGACGAGGCGCGACGAGCGGACCTTTTCCTGGATCAGAAGCTTGCCGAAGACCGGAGTATCGTCACGGTGCGGTTCCAGGGATTCGAGCCCATTGTCCCTCAATCGCTCTCGACGGGTCAGCGGCTCACCAACTATTTGAACCTGCTCGTCCTCCAGGGGATCTACCATCCCAACCCGAGTTTCGACGATCTGCGTATTCCGTTCCGGGCTGTCGCGACCGACCTTGTCTCCGGAAAGGCCGTTGCCCTCGATCGCGGCGATCTGACGGAAGCGTTGCGTGCGAGTGTGTCCGTTCCACTGCTCTTCAGTCCAGTGTCCCGCGATTCGGCGCGACTGCTCGATGGCGGGCTTGTCTCGAATATCCCCGTCGATGTTGCCCGTGCGTGGGGTGCCGACATCGTCGTGGCGGTCGACGTAACCAGTCCGCTCAGACCGATCGCGAGATTAAACGCGCCCTGGGAAGTGGCAGACCAGATTCTCGGCATCACGATGCAGACAGCGAATCGGCTTCAACTTGAGAATGCCAGTATCGTAGTCCGGCCGGAATTGGGTGCTCATCTCTCTGATGACTTTACAAACCTTGACACCCTTATTGCTGCCGGTGAACGAGCGGCGCGTCAGGTTGTGGAACAGCTCAAGACACTAGTCAGTGTCAGGACAAGCCAGAGTCTGTCCGGTCACAATGTGTTCCGGAATACCCGTCTCCAATTCGATGCGCTGGCGCTCGACCGTGAGTGGCTGACGCCGGTGATGAATCTCGCCCGTGAAAAGGATATTCAGGAACAGTCGCTTCAACTCCTCGTGAACCAGATGTACGAGTCCGGCAAGTTCGAGGACGTGCGCGTGGAGGTTGAGATCGACTCCGCGGTCACGCTTCTGCGGTTGGTCGTCGTGCCGACCCCTGTGCTTCAATCCATCGAGATCATGGGGAATAATCGAATTGGTGCCGATACACTCGTTGCCGCCTTCCAGCCGCTGCTCGGACATCGATTGAACCTTCACGCAAGCCGGCGGGCCATGGAGCACATCCTGTCGTCCTACCGCGATCGCGGCTACTCTCTTGCACATGTGCTGAGCGCAAACCTGGATCGCTCGACGGGTCAGGCCATGATTCGACTCGACGAGGGGACGGTCTTCCGCAGGGACATCGTAGGCACATCAAAGACCAAGGACTACGTGATCTGGCGCGAGCTTCCTTGGGAAGAGGGTCAGGTGTTTGATGTAAAGCAGATTTCCCAGGGCATATCAAATCTCTACGGATCAAACCTCTTCGAGCAGGTTTCCATTGTGACGCATCAGGAGGGATCTGAAAATGAGAACCATGTTGTTGTCATCAAGGTTCGCGAACGAAGCACGGAATTGATCCGGCTCGGAATGCGCATCGACAATGAAAGGAGCATCCAGCCCTCGATCGATATACGTGATGAGAACCTGATGGGGATCGGGGCAGAGCTCGGATTCCATGCGTTCGGTGGATCGAGGAACAGGAGCTTCCTTGGTGAATTCAAGGCGATGCGCATCTTCAATTCGTACTTCACGTTCGGGCTGAGGGCATATTCCAATCTGCGTGATGTGAATGTCTACGGTGATGCGCCGGAAAGCAACCTGAAGCGTTGGAGCCGGATACGCATCGGCGAATACCGCCAATTCATGCAGGGGGTCTCGGCGACGTTTGGCACGCAGCTGGAGCGGCTTGGCACCGTCACAGTCGAAGCCCGAGTCGAAAATCAGCGCGTGTGGAGTTTCTTCGGAGATCCGTTCCCCACGCAGTCGTACAAGATCGGATCGTTAAGGTTTGGAACAAAAGTGGACAACCTTGATCGGTTCCCGTATCCCCGGAACGGCGTCTCGATGAACTTTGGTTATGAATCGACCGTCCTTCCGATCAAAGGAGCGGTGGGATTCACAAAGATGACCTTCTCGTACGATTGGTACCAGACGTTGGGGCGGTTCACATTTCACCCGCGAATTCGTTTCGGGTTTGCCGATCAAACCATGCCGATCACGGAGCAATTCAGCCTGGGCGGTCAGGAGAGTTTCTACGGTTTACGCGAAGACAACCTTCGGGGCCGACAACTGCTCGTGGCGAGCCTCGAATACCGCTATCACAGTCCGCTAAAGTTCTTTTTCGAGACTCACTTCTTTGCACGCTACGATCTCGGTTCTATCTGGCCGGCCCCTGCAGCGGTAAGGCTCGCCAATCTGCGGCATGGAATCGGCCTCGGAGTGGCTCTTGATACGCCAGTCGGTCCGGTGGAGGTCGCGATGGGTCAGAGCTTCTACTTCAGGAAGGAAATCCTCGAAAATCCGCTGAGTCTCGGTCCGCTCCTGGGGTATTTCAGCATCGGCTACGCGTTCTGATGCCTTCCTTCAGGGCGCCGGTGTGTCGTGATATTTCCAGGAGTTGGGATCGCTTGTTGAAACGATTTGCTTCGCAACCCGTAAACAGGAGTATCTTTTCTCTGTGAGGTCACGAATGAAGAACGTGATGGCGGCTCTTTCTCCCCGTGCGATTCGCATCCTCTACTCTGTCGCGGCATTTTCGGCGCTGATTCTCACGCTTTCTCACGCGCTCAATATTCTTTTTTTCCGGGCGACGAGCAATGATCAGTGCGGGTGGTTGCCGCGGGAAAGTGGGAAGCAGGGAGTAGTGATAACACAGGTTGTGCCCGGCGGCGTTACAGATGTAGCGGGTGTGCGGGACGGTGACATCCTTCACGCCATCAACGGCGTGAAATTCAGCGACGGGCAGGAAGCGATGAAGATCATCAACAAAGTCAAACTGCACGACTATGTTGAGTACCTCATCGAACGTGACGGGACGATTTTCACGACCAAGGTGCAGGTGCTGAAGGTGTTCGACATCCGGTACCTGGGCAACTTCCTCCTCGGATTCGGGTTCCTCGTCGTGGGCTATGTCGTTGTTCTGAGCCGTCCTCAGGGAAAAATCCAGCGCATGTTCGCCCGCTATGGCATCCTGGCAATGTTGTTTCTTGGCCTGGCGGGTGCGCAGGTTACGCCATCGCAGCCCTGGCTGTACCGGACGTACCTTGCGGCCATCATCGTCGGCTGGATCTTCATGATCCCGATCTGCATCACGTTCTTTCTTCATTTCCCGGTGAAGTTGAAAGCTGCATCCTGGCGATGGTTGAACGTGGCCTTGTATGTGATCAGCATTGTGACGATCGCACCAGTGGCCTATCGGTACGTCGCCAGCGAACCGACGGCGTTTGCCCCATTCATCAGCATTGTTTCGTCGAACGCCCCGTCCGTCGCGTTTATCGCGGGTCTGATTGTCTTCACGGTGACGTATTTCGTCAGCGTTGATCCGTCGCGTCGAAAACAGCTCAGGCCCATGCTCGCCGGTGTCGTCATCGGAATCTCGAGCATCGTTTATGCAAACGTGCTTCAGAGGTCGAATCAGTTCGTGCTGTTCACCTCCCCGATTCTCCTCCTCCCCACATTGCTCGTTGTTCTTCTGCCGGCGTCATTCGGATACGCGATCTTCCGCTACCGGTTGATGGATATCGATCTGGTAGTGAAGAAAAGCCTCCTCTATGCCGTCGTCACGGCGATGCTGGCGGGCCTCTACCTGCTTCTGGTGTACGTCATCGGGACAGCGATGTCGTTTGTGCTCGGTACCGAGGGAAGCGATGTCGGCAACCTCTTTGCCTTCGTGGTGATCGCGTTCGCATTTGATCCGTTGAAACGAAGGGCGCAAGACTGGATTGACCGGTTCTTTTACCAGGAGCGATACAACTACCAGCGGGCGCTCCTCGAATTCAGTCAGGAACTCCCAAGCAAAATCCACCTCGACGAGATTCTGGATTCCATCCTCTCGCGCATCTCCACGACGATGCACGTTGAGAAAATAGCGGTTGTGTTGTGCGATCCCAAAGAGGGATGCTCGTTCTCTGCGGCCGGCATCGAGGATGCTGATTGCAGCTTTGTACAGGAACCTGACGGCTTGCTTGCCTTGTTGGCGCGCACCCGCACGCCGCAGTCCTTCGCGCTCCTCGCAACGGAGCCGGAGGTCTACGACATTGGCGCGCATGATCGCGAGAAGCTGGTGCGATCCGGGGTGGTGCTTTCGGTGCCGATGTTCCTTCAGGGGCGCCTGATTGGATTCATCAACGCGGGTCCGAAACTCTCTGGGAAAGTGTATTCGCAGGAGGATATCGACCTTCTCTCCACAGTGGGAGGGCAGGCTGCGATAGCAATCGAAAACGCCCGGCTCCACCAATCGGAAATCGAGATCCAGCGTTTCGAGAAGGAGCTGGCGCTTGCCCGGGACATCCAACAAAGCCTCTTGCCCAAGTCCAATCCGGTTGTCAAGGGTCTTGAAATCTCGGGTATCTCCATCCCGGCATCCACGGTCGGTGGCGATTACTATGATTACATCGATCTGGGCGAAGGGAGGCTTCTTGTTGTCGTTGGAGACGTGTCCGGGAAGGGGGTCTCCGCAGCGCTCTACATGTCCAAAATCCAGGGAATGATCCAGGTCATTGCTCCCATGCACCAGCATCCGCGCGATATGCTCGTACAGGTGAATCGCCGGATCTATGAGAGCATGGAACGGAAATCGTTCATCACGATGATTCTCGCCCTCTTCGACCTGCGGAGGAAAGAAGTTCTGATCTGCAGGGCCGGGCATAGCAAGGCTCTCATCGGTGTCAATGGATCGCTTGAGTACTTGCGGGGCGGGGGGATCGGCCTGGGTCTTGAACGGGGACCGGTCTTCGAGCAGGAACTGGAAGAAATCCGCCGGCCTCTGCACTCCGACAGCCTGTTCGTATTCTATTCAGACGGCCTTACCGAGGCAATGAACGAGCAAGAGGTTCCGTTCGGTGAAGAGACGGTTTTCGAAATTGTGCGGTCGAGGCGAGCTCAGAGTGCGCAGCAGCTTCAACACACGATTCTGTCTTCCGTCGAGGAGTACCGCGGCGTGGCCGAGCAAAACGACGATCTGACCGTTGTGGTCGTAAAATCGAAGATCACGGAAGGGTAAACACGAGGTCGTTGTCTTGACCGCCGCTGCTCCCGGATTGTTTTTTCCGAAAAACTCCATATATTAGAGCCGCTCTGCAATACTGAAACGCCCAGAGAACGACAACAATACCTATGACGACCAAAGCGCCTTCACCCGTAGTTGAAGCACCCGCCGAAAGCCTCGAGAAGATCGCGGCAACCGTCGTTGCCGATATCCAAACTCAGGAAGCCAACGATCGCAATCGACTCGCGTACAACATCTGGACGTGGCTCGTTGACAGGAAGGGGACGCTTACACAGGCTATCCGGTACTCGGGGACGCGCACGCAGGTGCCCGAAGCGGAGATTGTTCGCATCGTCGCACAGCGCCTCCGGGAAAAAGGGATCGAAGTCTCCTGATCGGTATTCGACCGCGGTTACTTTCCGCTCACTTATCCGTCGGTTCCCATGGCGTTTGAATTCAATTCGCTCCTCCTCTCCTTCATCCCGCTCTTTGTCGCAATTGATGTCCTTGGTGTCGTTCCCATCTTCCTGTCTCTTACCGAGCGATTGAACCGTGAAGAACGCCGGACGCTGATCACCGAGGCAAGCCTGACCGCGTTGGCAGTCTCGGTCGCGTTCCTGTTCGGCGGACGACTCATCTTCGATTTCCTTGGTATTACGGAACATGATTTCCGGGTTGGAGGAGGGATCGTCCTTCTGGTTCTGGCGGTGAGTGACCTGCTGTTCCCGGATTCGAAACAGAGAAACCCGGAAGCGTCCGTCGGTATTGTCCCGATTGGGATCCCGCTGATCGTCGGTCCGGCCGCCCTCACCACTATTCTTATTCTCGTCGACTCGTTCGGATACGTGGTGACGATCATATCGCTCCTCCTCAACCTCTTCCTCGTGTGGCTTGTGTTCAGGTACTCTGACCTGATCATGAGATTGATGGGGGAGGGGGGAGCCAAAGCGGTCGCGAAGGTCGCGGCGCTCTTCATGGCAGCCATTGCGGTCATGATGATACGTGTCGGCCTGTCAGGGATGATCAAGGGTATTTGATGCCCGCGCCGGTGAGGCTCACTGTTGAAAGGAAGTTCAGCATGGATCTCGGTCTCAAAAACAAAGTAGCGCTGGTCGCAGCGGCGAGTCAAGGTCTGGGCAAGGCTTCGGCGATGGGGCTTGCCCGGGAGGGCGCCCGATTGGTCATCTGCTCTCGCAACGAGGAGTCAATCAATCGGACCGCGGCGGAGATTACATCGCAGACCGGAGCGGTCGTGATCCCGGTGGCCGCCGACGTGAGCAAGGTACCGGACATTTCGCAGTTCGTTCAAACCGCCGTGCAGGAATTTGGGAAAATCGACATCCTCATCAACAACGCGGGCGGGCCGCCAACGGGGCACATTCTGAAACTCCCCGACGAAGAATGGTCCCGCGGCGTGCAGTTGACACTCATGAGCGTGGTTCGCATGGTGCGCGAAGTGATTCCGCACATGCAGCAGCAGAAGTGGGGAAGGATCATCAGCATTGTCTCGATTGCTGCAAAGCAGCCGATCAATGAACTGCTGATTTCTTCGACCCTCCGGCCGGGGATCTTAGGATTGACCAAAGTCCTTTCGAACCAGTATGCGGCTGACAACATCACCGTAAACACGGTCTGCCCGGGACTCATCCTGACCAAGCGCCAGGAAGAGCTCAGCGTATCGCGCGCGGCCGACCGGAACCTCTCTCTTGAGCAATATCTGGAAGAGAGTGCCAAGGCCATTCCAGCGGGCCGTCTTGGCCGGCCCGAAGAGATCGGAGATGTGGTTACATTCCTCGCGTCAGAGCAAGCGAGCTACATCAACGGTGTGAATCTGCTGGTGGACGGAGGATCGGCGAGGGGAATCCATTAGATTGCGGATTGCGGAATGCGGATGGTCGACTCCGCTCACCACAGATTGCGGATTGTTGATTGGATTACGGATTGTGGATTGCGGATTGTCGATTGGGTGTTTTCGCATTGCCCGGCGTGGCCAGCGGGCATCAGACTCTTACATAGTCCCTGAAACTGAAATCTTCGTGCGGTTCTTCCGACACGAGCTTGAAAGTCGTGCCGATGAGATGTTCGTAGGGCGGGAAGAATGTGTCACCATCAATTTCCCGATTCACAATTGTAAACCGCAACATCGCTGCTGAATCAAGAAGTTCTGCAAAAACCTGACCTCCTCCGATCACGTAGACATTTTCCTCAGATTCCAACGCCCTCAACGCATCAGCAATTGAAGGATAGGTCTCAACGCCTTCGATCGGCCTTGAGGTGATGACAACATTACGCCGGTTGACCAGAGGTTCACTCAGCGTTTCATACGTGCGGCGGCCCATCAAGACGACATGACCGAGCGTGAGTCGCTTGAAACGCTGCATATCGGCGGGGATATTCCAGGGTACGGCTCCGTTGCGCCCAATGACGCGGGTCTTTGTGAGGGCAGCAATGAGGATGAGGTTCATGGGGGCCAAAGTACCTTTCGAAGGTCAGGGGACAGACCGTCGAACCTTCGAAAGGTTCGCAGAGTTTCACTTCCAGGGGATGGGGATATTGAGCAGCGACAGCTTCGCTTCAAGATCCTCCCGTTCCCGGTTGCGTTTGATCTCTTGTCCCGGGGGAGGCAAGAGGCCATACCGGACGGCGAGCTCACGCGCCTTCTCCGCATTTCCGCTTTGAATCGCACGGATGACGTCAATCTCAAGCCGTGTCAGCGAGGAACCGCGAAGCCTGTAGTCTATGAATGCCTCCCACACAATCGGACACCATCGCCGGACAATCTCGTGCCCGATTACGTTGGCATAGGAGCGGATTTCGAATTGTGCGTGATCATCCATGCGCAGGGCAAGGAAGTGCAGAAGGTTGTGCAGATCAACTTTCCAATACGCTTCGGTATAAGTCGACAACGGCAGATCTTTCCGCGCCTGCTCGCGGGCGATTCCCCGTTCGACACGCTCGGCGTACACGGATCGCGACAGGTCCTGCAGCTCCCGCTCTCTCTGAGTCAGGGCAGAGCCGAGCGTTGCATCGACAAATCCCTCGCTCCCTTGCTTGTTCCCTGTGGATTGAATCCGCCACTCACCCGGCGCTGTCTTCTGAGAGGCGTCAATCGCGAGGGAATAGCGGGTTGAGTACTCATTGATGCTTGCAGTTCTGTGCCGGATCCACTGGCGCCAGCAGTCCATCGGTACGCGGACGTGGAGCTTGATCTCACACATCTCGAAGGGCGTTGTGTGGGCATGTCGCAGCAGATACCGTATCAGCCCGCGGTCCTCATTCACTTTTTTTGTCCCTTTGCCGTACGATACACGCGCGGCTTGAACGATCGATTCATCCGAGCCCATGTAGTCGATGACGCGAACAAATCCGTCATCGAGGACTTTGAACGCGTTCCCAAGAATGTCATCCAGTTCCTTCACAACGGGCCGTTGAACTCTCTCTGCCTTCTGCTCCATGATTTCCTTTACGGTTGCACTGCGTGATAGAGGCGCTCTTATTTCAACTCATCGACAAGCGGAAAGGACGGTGCAATGTCGGTCGGGATGTCGGTGAGCTTTCCGAGTACGGTCTTCATCTCAGGTCTGATGACGACATACTTTTCCAGCAACGCTTTTGCTTTCTCGTAGCTTCCCTCGGCCTGTATGGTCATGATATCACCGGTCAGGCGCTGGGCGGCTTCCTTCATTTTGGGCAGATTCACCCGGAATGTCGTTGCGGCCGGATTGTATTCAATTGCTCCCGCATCCAGCAAATAGTTGAACTGCAGCGCCATGCCCTTGCCGTGGGCTTCGTTGATGCCAAACCTTACAGATCGGAACGCTCCGGCGAGGAATGTTACGTACATCGCCTCTTCCGTCGATTTTGACACGACGCCCTTGTCGATCAAATACTGCAGGGCAAACAACCCGGAAATGTCGGCTTTTGCCTCCTCGAGGGCCGACCCCAACTCTTTCATCTGCTGGCGGACAGTGGTTTGCTTCCCATCAATCGTGAGCGAATGAGGTCCGAGACCATGCATGAGTTCGTGAGCGAGGATATGTGTGAAGAAGGGTTCAAAGGAGACCTTCCCCCGTTGACTTGAGTCGAGCGCGACGGCCGCGATCGGCACAAGCACTTTCTGGAACTTGGCTTCCTGCACGTTTCGCAGCATGACCCGCTTGCTGCCCTTTACGCGCGTGACCTGTTCATCGTTGGGCAGATTGAACGCTGCGGTCTGAACTCCGGCGCGAGCCTCGCCCCCAACAAGAACTTCGTCCACGACCCTTATTGGCGCCGAGGAGCCAAGCTTTGGATTCCTATACTTGGGATTGATCGGCAGGTTGTTCTCAATGTCCTGCAGCTGCTTCGAAAATGACGCGAGTTTCTTTGTCTCTTCGTCGTTTCGAATTGTGATAAATGCCTCGAACGCGGCTTTGTAGTTGAACAACTCATCCATATAGACTTCGTACGGACCGATCGTCGGCTCGATCGGGCTGTCGAGATTCATCCAAGCCACGTCGCTGGCGTAGTAGTCGTTGCTCAGAAATGCGTCGGCGCGTTTTGAGAGGAATGATTTCAGACTGGCATTCGTCGTGAGCGCGGCGGCTTCGCGCAGGAGTTTTGAAGCGGGTTCCAGGAATTCCTTGTACTCCTCGTTGTACGGAACGAGCATCAGCTTCCTGTCGGATGCTCTCCGAACTACATGAAAGAAGCCGGTCGCCTTCTGTTTCTCCGGATCCGACAGGGTTTCAAGCCACGCGGCGAACTCTTCCTTTGTCATGTCCTCGGGATAGTAATTCGCACCGGCCAGGCGCTTCGGCACGCCGTCGATAAACGGTTCGTTGTGGTCTATGCCGGACCACGGACTCATGTTGATGTTGAAGTACTTCAGACGAAGCGCTCCCTCGGGGCTCGTATCTGCCTCGAGAGTTTCTCTCAGCGCTTCGTTTCCGCTCCACACCTGTCGCGTATAGATCTTGTCGAGAATGTTCGCGGCCTCGAAGAGCTTGGCGAGAGCTTCCCGGTCACCTTCGGTCAGTCTGGAAATATCCGAAGTGATGGAGGCGGGAGCGAAACGATCGAGTCTGGTTTTGAGATCGGGTGTTGTTTCCATGGTAGTCTTCTTGCAGCCGGTTATCATTGTCGCAAACAGAACGAAAGTCAGCACCGTTCGTACGAAACGCATGGGAAACTCCTAGCCAATACAAGGAAAGGTGTGGGAGACTGAAATCGCAGGCACATTCAAAGTACGAGGAATCCAAAGGAGAAGCAAGCAACCGTCCGTTAGCGGGCAGGCTGTTGCTGCGTCAGGCAATGCAACGTACCGAATCCCAGCACAAGGTCGACAGCATGGATTCCGACGACGGGGCGGTCGGTGAAGAGCTCGGAGAGAATGCCAAGCGCGACACGATCGTTTGGATCATTGAACGTTGGGACGATCACCGCGGCATTCGAAATGTAGAAATTTGCGTAGCTCGCGGGGAGTCGATACTCTCCATAGTAGAGCGGGGACGGCATTGGGAGGTGGACAACTTCAATGGATGAGCCGTTCTCGAGCCGCAGTCCCTGAAGACGCTCGCGGTTTTCCTGGAGCACCTTGTAGTTGGCGTCGGCTGGATTCTTTTCCTGGATGAGGACGACGGTGGTGGGATTGACGAACCGGCAAAGGTCGTCGACGTGACCGTGCGTGTCATCGCCGGCGATCCCGTCCCCCAGCCAGAGGATGTTGGAAACGCCCAGATTGTCACACAGCGCCTGCTCGACTTCGTTTCTGCCAAAACCCGGATTACGCACCTGGGTTGAGGGGTGGAGGAGGCATTCCTCGGTCGTCAGGAGGGTTCCTTTGCCATTGACGTCGATGCTTCCGCCCTCGAGCACAAACTCCTTCTTGCCGATGGACGCGTTGAACATCCGGAGTTTGAGTTTCTTCGCCGCCCTCGGTGGCACGGCATCGTCCTTGCGCCAGTCGGGGTACTTTGCCCAGGCGGTAAACCGGAATCGAGCAATTGCGACATCGGCCGGTGCATCATACTTCTTTACAAACATCGGACCGAAATCGCGCGTCCATCCCCGGTTCGTCGGGAAATTGAAGAACTCCACCTGCTTCAGGTCGGCATGCGCCAGTTTCAGAATCTTCTTTGCATTTCGCTCCACAGCCGGTTGAGCGATGATGCGAACGATTTCTCCCTGTGAGATTTTGCGTACCATCTCGCCGAAGACCCACGGAATGGGCATGAATTTGCCTGGCCAGTCAGTAGTATTGTGCGGCCAGCCGAGCCAGGTGGCTTCGTGACGTTCCCACTCGGCGGGCATACGATAGCCCAGAGCTGAAGGAGTCTTTTCCATGAGAGTTTCTAGGATTTCGGTGAGTGAGTTTCGTCCAGGTACCGCTGTGTGATACCGTCGTAGGTCTCGATCCGCCGATCACGAAGAAAGGGCCAGTTTCGGCGGACTTCCTCGAGGTGAGCAAGATCGACCTCGGCGAGAAGCATTGCCGGTTTGTCAGACGGCGCCTCTGCGATGACTACACCCTGAGGATCGCAGATGAAAGATGATCCCCAGAATTCGATCCCTGCTGTCTTCGGATTCGGTGATTCATGACCGATCCGGTTTACTGACGCGACGTAAACACCATTGGCAATCGCGTGGCCGCGTTGGACTGTCTGCCAGGCCTCACGCTGGGCCTTGCCGTGTTGTTTCTTTTCGTGCGGGTGCCAGCCGATGGCGGTTGGATAGAACAGGATGTTGGCACCTTTCAGCGCGGAAAGCCTTGCGCCTTCGGGATACCATTGGTCCCAGCAGATCAAGGTGCTCACGCGTCCGACCCTCGTGTCGAATGCCTGGTAACCAAGGTCGCCTGGTGTGAAGTAGAATTTCTCATAGTAGGAGGGATCGTCGGGAATATGCATCTTCCGGTACAAACCAACCATCTCGCCGTTGGAGTCAATGATTGCAGCGCTGTTATGATAAATCCCGGCTGCCCTTCGCTCGAAGAGCGGAACGATCACGACGATCCTGTGTTTCTTTGCGAGCTTTGCGAGGAGTTTGGTGGTCGGACCCGGAATGGGTTCGGCGAGATCGAAGAGTGCGGCATCTTCTGTCTGACAGAAGTACTGGGATCGAAACAGCTCGGGAAGGCAGACGATGTGTGCGCCGTCGTCCGATGCCTCCTCGATCTTCGATACTGCCGATGCGAGGTTCTTGTCCGGATCGGGACCGAAGCCCATCTGGATCAAGCCGACAGTGAATTTTCTGGGAGTGGCCATGAGATTGTCGCGGAGATGAGAAATTCGATGCTAAAGGTACCTGAATATGGTTTGAGAATCAACACGACCGCCCAGTGCGTCTCGTCCTGCCTTGACAAAGATGGCAATACTTGCGATAATGTCACGGGAATGATTCATGACGTTCACCGATCGAACATATCTTGTCCTCCTTCTCTTCGTCGTGGCGTGGTGCGTCGGTTTCTTCCTCGCCCCGGCGATTTCAACGAAGGCTCCGGGTGTCTCTGCTACGCTCTATGCATGCTATGAACCGATCTGTCATCAACTTGATGGTCGTTCATTTC